>OJAW01000174.1_pt1 | contig 50763 bp, 37 predicted proteins | sample 1589151 | NCBI WGS metagenome assembly OJAW01 (sample SAMN03283290) | human gut metagenome | biome: human-associated habitat; material: feces | host: Homo sapiens | place: Peru | collected 2012
GCGAAGCACTGGCATCGCCAAAAGGCTGTTTTTTATGTTTTTGTTTCAGTCCCCCCAGTATTTATCCACTGAACCTCTTTTTGGCACAAATCGCCGAAAAGATGTCGAAAATTTACTTAAATGTGGTCGGAATTTTTCATATACTGAATATTTTCCGTAAATTTGTAGTTGAAATTATGGGTGCGATTTCAAGACGCTTCCCATCTGGCGCAAGCCATAGCCTTTCGCTAAATTTATTGAAGAAAAATTACACTTTATTATATAACTATTTTAAAAGTAAGTAACATGGTTTATTCACAAGAAGTACAGGAAATGTGCTGTGTAGCAAAGGGTGCTAACCACCCATCCGCTCCTATACCAGAGGAAGGAAAATGGGTTAGATCTAAAGAAATCAAAGATGTTTCAGGCTTCACTCACGGCATTGGTCACTGCGCTCCTCAACAAGGCGCTTGCAAGCTTTCTCTCAATGTGAAAAATGGTGTGATTGAAGAATGTATGATCGAAACCATCGGTTGCTCTGGTATGACCCACTCAGCAGCTATGGCAGCAGAAATTCTTCCAGGCAAGACCATTCTTGAAGCGCTCAACACCGACCTCGTGTGCGACGCTATCAACACTGCAATGCGCGAATTGTTCCTTCAAATCGTTTACGGCCGCACCCAAAGTGCATTCTCAGAAGGTGGTTTGGTAATCGGTGCTTCACTCGAAGACCTCGGTAAGGGTCTCCGTAGCCAAGTTGGTACTATGTTCGGCACTCGCGCAAAGGGTGTTCGCTACCTCGAAATGACTGAAGGCTATTGCACTCGCATGGCACTTGACGAAAACGACGAAGTTATCGGTTATGAATTCCTTAGCCTCGGCAAATTCACCGACGCTATGAAGAAAGGCAAAACTCCAGAAGAAGCTCTTGCAGAAGCTAAGGGCCACTACGGACGTTTTGAAAATGCAGCTAAGTATATCGACCCACGTAAAGAATAATATAAGGAGGATACAATTATGATTAGAGAAGTAAAATTTGAATCTCAAGACCGCCGCATGAAGCAAGTTCTCGCTGCTTTGAACGCTGCCGGCATTAAAGACGTTGAAGAGGCTAACGCCATCTGCGAACAATATGGTATCGATCCTTATAAGACTTGCGAAGAAACTCAGCAAATCTGCTTCGAAAATGCAAAGTGGGCTTACGTTTGTGGCGCTGCTATCGCATTGAAGAAGGGCTGCAAAGTGGCTGCTGATGCTGCTGAAGCTATCGGTCTCGGTTTGCAATCATTCTGCATTCCTGGCTCTGTAGCCGACGACCGTCAAGTGGGTATCGGCCACGGTAACCTCGCTGCTCGTTTGCTCCGCGAAGAAACCAAGTGCTTCGCATTCCTCGCTGGCCACGAATCATTCGCTGCCGCTGAAGGTGCAATCAAGATTGCAGGCAAGGCCAACAAGGTGCGCAAGGAACCACTCCGCGTTATCCTTAACGGTCTTGGCAAGGACGCTGCTAAGATTATCAGCCGTATCAACGGTTTCACTTATGTTCAAACTGAATTCGACTACTTCACTGGTGAACTCAAGGAAGTGGCTCGCACTCCATACAGCGACGGCGAACGCGCTAAGGTGAACTGCTACGGTGCCGACGACGTGCGCGAAGGTGTGGCTATTATGTGGAAGGAAGGCGTTGACGTATCTATCACTGGTAACTCAACCAACCCAACCCGTTTCCAACACCCAGTAGCTGGTACTTACAAGAAGGAACGCGTGCTCAAGGGTATGCCATACTTCAGCGTAGCATCTGGTGGTGGTACAGGCCGTACACTTCACCCAGACAACATGGCTGCAGGTCCTGCATCTTACGGTATGACCGATACCCTCGGCCGTATGCACTCTGATGCTCAATTCGCTGGTTCTTCATCAGTTCCTGCACACGTTGAAATGATGGGCTTCCTCGGCATTGGTAACAACCCAATGGTAGGTTGTACAGTGGCTGTGGCAGTTGACGTAGCTCAAGCTCTCAACAAATAATAGCACATAAACATTTCCAACAAATACCCAAGCTCTCGGCACTCACGCCGAGAGCTTTTTTATTCCCCCCACCCCGACAAGCCCAAAAATCAATTAATTTACAAACCCAAACAGACCCTTCGCCCCCATCAGACACCCACTCGTTGACTTGTTGACCTGTTGGCTCGTTGACTTTTTTCAAAAAAACTTTTGGTTGGATTAAAATTTTGTGGTAATTTTGTTATTGTTATAAATGATATGATTCGATGAAACGTTCGTTTTACATATTAGCTTTTGCTGCATCAGCTCTTTTTATTGGTTCGTGCCAGAAAGAGGGTAAAGGAACAGCCGACACGGCTTCTGATGCCGACACAATCCCCATAGAGCAGGTTTTAGACAACGATACCACCGCTAATGGAAGTGCTGACAATGTGCTTACGGTTCAAGGCGTGGCAGTTGGTGGCGCTATGAACAGCATTTTCGTTGAAGACGAGCAAAAGGAAGCGCACGACTTCGCTTATCCCGAACTCAACCGTGATAGCATCGACGCATGGGAAGAAGGCGACATCGTGAGAGTGACCTACACTCCAGGAACCGAAGGCGACGTAGTGAGTTCAGTAAGAGTAATCCGCCATACGGCGCAATAATTATATCCACATTATGCGATAGTGGCTCAGTTGGTAGAGCATTGGCTTCCCAAGCCGAGGGTCGCGGGTTCGAGTCCCGTCTATCGCTCCAAAATCATAGGGTGCACCAACCAGTGCACCCTGTTTTTTTGCACCCTACACAACCACAAATTAATAAAAAATCCATCACAAATAATTCGTGAAAATTTGTGCAAATTTGTGACTGATTGAAAACCACGAATCACACGAATCTCACGAATAACTATTTTGCCTTAGTAAAAGGAGAAGATGGAGCACTCGGAGTACTCGGAGCACTCAGAGAACTCAGAGTAATCGGACAACCCATACAGACAGCCACTCCACCAACCTCTGTGAGATTTTCCACCCACAACGAAATCAGTGAGATCCGCGGGATCTGTGTGAGGCAAGTCCTCCACCAAGGCGTGCACAAAAAAAAGGCGTGCACCTCGTGGAGTGAGGTGCACGCCGTGTGATTGGAATCAATCGAATCCTATATCAGAATCATTGATTATTCACCTTTTTCAAGTTTAGCCTTGAGAGCTGCAAGAGAGCTGATGTCGCCAAGAGTAGTCTTTTCCAGGTTGCTGGTTACTGCTGGTTCTTCAGCTTGTGGCTTAGATGCCTTTTTAGCCTTGCGAACTTCTGCCTTTTGTTCATCTTCGAAGATGCGGCTGTGGCTAAGGATGATGCGCTTAGCGTCCTTGTTGAATTCAATCACCTTGAATTCGAGAGTTTCGCCTTGCTTAGCTTGAGTGCCATCTTCCTTTTGGAGGTGCTTAGGAGTAGCAAAGCCTTCCACACCGTGAGGCAAGCTGATTACTGCGCCCTTGTCGAGCATTTCAGTGATAGTGCCTTCGTGTACGCTACCTACAGTGAAGATAGTTTCAAACACATCCCATGGGTTGTCTTCGAGTTGCTTGTGACCGAGGCTCAAGCGACGGTTTTCCTTGTCGATTTCGAGAACCACAACATCGATTTCAGCACCGATTTGAGTAAATTCGCTTGGGTGCTTAATCTTCTTGGTCCAAGAGAGGTCGCTGATGTGGATAAGACCGTCAACACCTTCTTCGAGTTCAACAAACACACCGAAGTTGGTGAAGTTGCGAACCTTAGCAGAGTGCTTGCTGCCCACTGGGTACTTAGTTTCGATAGTTTCCCATGGATCTTCCTTGAGTTGCTTGATACCAAGTGACATCTTGCGTTCTTCGCGGTCGAGAGTGAGGATTTGAGCTTCCACTTCGTCGCCCACCTTCATGAAATCTTGAGCGCTGCGCAAGTGTTGTGACCAGCTCATTTCGCTTACATGGATCAGACCTTCCACACCTGGAGCGATTTCTACGAATGCACCATAGTCGGTCATCACAACCACTTTACCCTTCACGCGGTCGCCAACCTTGAGGTTTGGATCGAGAGCATCCCATGGATGAGGCATGAGTTGCTTCAAGCCGAGAGCGATGCGCTTCTTCTCTTCGTCGAAGTCGAGAATAACCACATTGAGCTTCTGGTCAGGTTGAACGATGTCGTTAGGATTGTTAACACGGCCCCAAGAGAGGTCGGTGATGTGGATAAGACCATCTACGCCACCCAAGTCGATGAACACACCGTAAGGGGTGATGTTCTTAACAGTACCTTCAAGTACTTGACCCTTTTCGAGCTTAGCGATGATTTCCTTGCGTTGTTGTTCGAGCTCAGCTTCAATGAGTGCCTTGTGTGAAACAACCACGTTCTTGAATTCTTGGTTGATCTTAACCACCTTGAATTCCATAGTTTTGTTAACGTAAACATCATAGTCACGGATTGGCTTCACATCGATTTGTGAACCTGGGAGGAAGGCTTCAATGCCAAACACATCCACAATCATACCACCCTTAGTGCGGCACTTGATGTAACCCTTGATGATTTCGTCGTTGTCAAGCGCTTGATTAACGCGTTCCCAGCTTTTGCTTGCGCGTGCCTTCTTGTGAGAGAGCACGAGTTGACCCTTGCGGTCTTCCTGACTTTCAACGTAAACTTCTACAGTGTCGCCCACCTTCAAATCAGGATTGTAGCGGAATTCGTTAAATGGAATAATGCCGTCTGACTTAGCACCGATGTTAACCACCACCTCACGCTTGTTGATTGAGATAACAGTACCTTCAGTTACTTCATGATCCTTAAACGAACCAAGTGACTTGTCATAGGTTTTTTCCAGTTCTTCTTGAGATTTCTCTCGTTGAGTTTCGCCTTTTTCAAAGGCTTCCCAGTCGAAATCTTCGATTGGAGAATTTTTTAATTCTTCGCTCATTTTAAATAGTTAATAAATTAGTTAATTATGCGCCTCGCAGATTCGTTCCCACAAAACGCAAATGCAAAATTACACATAATTTTCCAAATATCAATCACTTTCACCGCTAAAATAGATGACATAATCTATTTTTTCGGCTATTTCAGCATACATTATATAATATATAGGCAACTTTCAGCCTCGTTTTTGCAACTTTTTGAACAATTGCCCGAATTAAATTTGTTATTCTCAATTATTAATGCTAACTTTGTTTGTCACAAGTGAAGAAATTTTTTAGCTTAACTATAAATATTAACAATTTAAACAAAAAAACAATGAAAAAATTATTACTTTTTGCTGCTGCAGCAGTAGCTTTTGGTGCAAGCGCACAAACATTGACACAAACTTGGAAAGTCGAAACAGCCAACAATCTTCCTGTTAACGACTGCCGTCAAGGTGTAGGTTTGAACGGTAAGATTTACGTTAACAACAAAGCGGATCAAAAGGTTTACGTTGTTGACAAGGATGGCGTTTCTGCTACAACTCTTCCTGGTGGTGCTAACTGCGGTATTGGTCGCGACCAAGCTGGCAACCTCTTGGTTTCTAACGCTGCATTCCCAGGCAAATGGGCTGATGATGCAGTAATCAAGGTTTACAAGCCTCAAACTCCTGAAACAGTAACTGAAATCACAATCACTGCAGACCTTGCAGGAATGGGTCGTAGCGACTTCTTGGGTTCAGCAATGGGCGATCTTAGCACAGACGGTCAAATGTACCTTCTCGGTGGCGCAAGCACTGGTCTTGGCAAACTTGTTGTTATTGATGGCGCAACAAGCGGAGACGACTCCTACATCGCTACTGTTGATGATAAGGCAAACCCCACAAGCACTTCTGGTATCACACAATTCTTTATGGACGGCGAAATTGGAAAATATCTCCTCATGAATCGTAGTGGTTCACCTTGCATTATTAAAGAAGAGGGCGACAACTTGGTAACTGAAAAAGCAATGACTCTTCAAAATCGCGGCACTTGCAATGGTGGTGACATCGTGGTTCTCGGAGGAAAAAGATATGTAGTTTATCCAACAATTCCTAACTACACAGATGGTTTCGCAATTGCTAACATCGATGCAGAACCTGTGGTTACCGAAGATAACAAATCATACATTCCTTTCGTTGTAGAACACGAAGCAGAGTTGGGTGCAAATCCTAACACTTTCCAAGCCAACTTCGTGAACGTAGAAAAGGTGAGCGAAACTGAAGCTATCATCTATCAATACGTTCCTGGTGCATACACCGCAGCTTACTCATTCAAGCTTCCTGCAGAACAAACTGGTATCAACGACGTGAACGCTGCTAACGACGTTAAGGTTCGCAAAGTTTACGAAAACGGCCAAGTTTACATCATCAAGGGTGATGTTAAGTACAACGTAATGGGTGCTCAAGTAAAATAAGAAATAGAGACTAACAAAAAATAAATTCTCTAATAGAAATCAGGGAGGATGCCACCAAGGCACCCTCCCTATTTTTTTGACCCATGTGAAAATATCCCAAAACGACAACGCCATAGCGTAGAGATATTCCTTTGGCGAAAAAAAAGGGATTTTAGAGCCGTTGGAAACGGCATGTTGTGGTTAACTCCATGCAAGCTCGCTCGCGAGCGCAGCTTGGAGACAGGTCAAAATATAGTGGCGAACGTCGGAGACGGTCGGTCGTGGTAGCATCAATAGTTTTGACCATAACCGACCCTCTACGAGGCTCATACCCTTTTTGGTACTATCTCCAAGCTGCGCTCATTCGCTCCTGCGGAGCTTCATTCGCTTGCATGGAGTTAACCATAATTAGCCGTTTCCAACGGCTACAAGCCTCCACAAATCGCCAATTTATAGTTTTTCAGTGCTTTCGCCAAAGGCATGTTTCCAATGCAATGACAAATTGCGGTTTGTATCGAAACATGCCAAAGGCATGTCCCTACGTTATGATGCAATTTTTCATTCTAACGCCTTTTGTGAAAGACCCTAAACTATTATTATAAAAGAGCGGAAAAAATTTGGAAAAAGGAAAACAAATCTTTATCTTTGCAATAACTAATTAATAGACTACTACAAGTTAAAAGACTACTATAAGTAACAGATATCAACCTATTAACAAACTAATTAACTAAAGTAACAATGAAAAAAGCTTTACTTTTTGCAGGATTTGCAGCATTGGCACTTTGCGCCAGCGCTCAAAACCCATTTGCCTATGGCATTCGCACCACAGGCGTGAGCAACGGTGTTGCCACAGGCAAAACCATCACAGTGAACTACACCCTTAATGCCGATGCAGAAAGCGGTGCAATCAAATTTTATAAAGCAGGTAAGACTGCAGTGAAAGCTGTTGATCTCGCTGGCGACCAGCTCACCAAGGGCACTCATGCAGTGGAAGTGTCAATTGACGACCTGCAAGCAAATGCCGCATACGGTTTCACAATCACCACAACTGGTGCAAAAATCGATGCAGTGAAGGAAGTGTTCAGCGACTTTGGCGCTGGCATGGCTCACCAATACTGGAGCGCATACGGCGTGGCTTGCGACAACAACCCTATGAGCAAGCACTTCGGCCGCGTGCTGATCACCGAATCACAAGCCAACCAAGGTGACACCTACTTCACCAAAGCTCATGGCGTAGGTCCTGGCCTGTATGAATACGACCCACAAGGCAACCCTGTGGTAAATGGCGTAAACTCTACAACATACGGCTACAATCCATTCCAATGGGTAAATGCCACATATGAAGGGGGCGCAAAAGCAAACAAATTCTTCGCTAAGAAGGTGCGCATCGCTCAAGACGGCAGAATTTTCTTAGGCGTTCTCGACTGCGTAAGCAATCCTCTCTACACCATCAATCCCGACAACCTCGGTGAGTGGACACCTGTATTCGAAGGCACTTTGGCTACCGATGCAAGTGGCTACATCAACAATGCGGAAGGCGCAATGGTGGCAGCTCCATCAGCAGCATTCGACGTGGTAGGTAAAGGCGAAAACCTGAAAATTGCTAACCTCGGCAGCAAATTCGGCCAAAGCTTCAGCTATGGCAACTACACTTGCTACGAATACACACTTGGAGCAGCAAACACTTGGAGCGAAGCTGCAACAGCAGAAGTATTCCCATTCAGCTTGCAATACACCATTTCTGCACAAAGCGTGTCAATCGCTTACGACAAAGACGGCAAGGGCATTTGGTATGCTCAATACCGTGGTGCTCCAACCGACGCACAACCTGCTATCAAGCACGCTACTCTCAAAAACGGCAATTGGGAAGAAGACTACAGCGACATCACTACAGTGGTTCGCGGCGGTGGTATCGCCTACAACAAGGATTACACTTTGCTCGCAATTCCAGCAGGCAATTACGTGCTGAAGGTTTACACCGTAGATAAAGACGAAGCTGGCAAGCCAGTATTGACAGAAAAGTATGTGCTCAACACTCCTTCAATTCGTGGCTACAACGACATTTGCTTCGACTACGCTAACAACATCTACTCTTGCGACAACGGCAAGGAAGTGATGCAACAACTCCAACTTCCTTTGGAAAATCCAACAGTGGAAGTTCCTTGCCCTGAAAGCGAATTGTTCTCAATTCCTGTTTCAACTGGCGTAACCGACATCACCAGCACCGAAGTTAAGGCTAAGAAGGTGATTGAAAACGGCCAAGTGGTAATCATCAAGGGCGACAAGAAGTACAACCTGATGGGCGTGGAAATCAAGTAAGATTTCAGAAGTTAGAAGTTTCTTTTAGAAGTTAAGGAGTTAAGAAGTTAAAGAAGTTAAGACGGCACTATTGCCTCTGGTAAATTATCTTCAAATTTCGGTCCTAAGGCTTCACAAAATATAGTGAGGATGCTCATGTTTGAGCACCCTCACTTATTTTTTTTGGAAATGATATACAAGTTGTCCCTGTGATTATTTAGTAATTGATTGAAAAAAATCCCGTAGGGATTTGATGTGTGTAGGCAGGTATGGAGCGAAGGTTATGCGAAATGAACGAAGCGAAATGGAGCATAACCGAAGCGAAATGCCTGCAAATATCGTATAACAAATACGCATCCCAGCGGGATGCGATTTCACCATTATACGGCAATTTGATGTTGTCGCATTCCGCTGGAATGCACAATACTGACAAATCTATTGCAGGCATTTCGAAAAGATTCCATTTCGCTTCGCTCCATTACATCTTTTCTGCATACCTGCCTACACACATCAAATTCCTAACGGAATTTCATCGCATCTTCTTCGTGACAACTTATATATCATTTCCTTTTTTTTGCAATATACGATACGAAACATTTACGGCAATGCTAATTAGCATAGCCTTAGGGGCATGACATAGAAATGATGGAAGAAAAAATCCCTGCTTCGGGTGGGAAGCAGGGATTTGCAAGCTGTTAGAAAGGGTTGTTAAATATATAACGGTGGAATGTCCTTTCATCATTCCGCCCTATTGGGTGCGGTAATTACTTACCTTTCTGTTCGTAGTAGAGGGTGCGTGAAGTGGCGTTGCATACTTCATCTGGACCGAAGTATTGGATTGGACCAGGATAAACGTAGCAAGTTTCTTTAGCCCACTTTGCACGGTTCTTTGCAAACTCTTGGAATGGCTTGCCGTTGAGGTCAACGAGAGCCTTGCGGATAACTGGTTTGTCTTCGCCGTGGCGACGCTCGATATTCATCATCATAGTGATTGGAATACCACCTGCAATCCATTGGATAGAAGGCTTAGAAAGGTTGCGGATAGATGACATGTAGCCAGTAGCACCACACTTCACGAGTTGTGCAGCGTTGTAGCCGAGGGCGTAGCAGTAGTCAGCATCGAAGTTTGATGGGTCGGCGCAGCGTCCTTCGTAACCGAAGAAGTGGTGCTGAGCAGCAAATTTACCAACAAACTTGCCTTCTTCCTTCATATCGGCGAGCTTCTTAGCCACCATTTCGCTCAAGAGCTTTTCTGTTTCGATGAGTGAAACCTGCACGTTGCCGTGAGGGTCGCGGTCGAGAGAAAGCTGACGAGCCACTTCCAATGGAAGACTTGAGAAGGTCTCTGCATTTTCAGGGTTAAGCTGGTTGACTACAAACTGATGTTGAGCATCTGGCTCCATATCCTTGATTTCAGGGAATTTAGCAAGCATATCGTTGAGTTCAGCAATCAATTTCTTCATTGCTGGAATGAACTCGATCAAGCCTTCAGGGATGAGCACCGAACCGAAGTTGTTGCCATCAGCAGCACGGTCAGCCACCACTTGAGCGATTTCAGCCACGATGTCGTTGAGCGACTTGTTGTTGGCTTCCACCTCTTCGCTGATAATGCAGTAGTTAGGCTGAGTTTGGAGCGCACATTCAAGAGCGATGTGAGAAGCCGAGCGGCCCATGAGCTTGATGAAGTGCCAGTATTTCTTTGCTGAGTTGGTGTCGCGTTGAATGTTACCAATCACTTCGCTATACACCTTGCAAGCGGTGTCGAAACCGAAAGAGGTTTCAATCCAGTCGTTCTTCAAGTCGCCATCGATAGTCTTAGGGCAACCGATTACCTGAACGCCAGCACCCTTAGCCTTGTAGTATTCAGCGAGCACGCAAGCGTTGGTGTTAGAGTCGTCGCCACCGATAATCACGATAGCGCGGATATTCAATTCCTTGATGATTTCCAGACCCTTTTCGAATTGGTCAACGGTTTCAAGTTTGGTACGGCCAGAACCGATGATGTCGAAACCGCCAGTGTTGCGATATTGGTCGATAATATCGCCGGTGAGCTCCATATAGTTGTGATCAACAAGTCCACCAGGTCCCATGAGGAAGCCATACAAGCGGTTAGCCTTGTTCAGCGACTTAAGACCATCGAACAAACCACTAATTACATTGTGTCCGCCAGGAGCCTGACCACCAGAAAGGATAACGCCCACGTTGATCACTTCCTTGTTGGAACTCTTAACTTTTGCCACATCTGTGTCTTTTTCAAAACGCAATTCAGGCAGTCCGTAAGTGTTAGGGAATAATTTTTTGATTTGTTCTTGATCGGCAACTGATTCTGTTGCTGCACCCTCAACAGCCTTCACTGCACCCCACAAAGCGGTGGGCAATTTTGGCTGATAAGCGGCGCGAGCTTGTTGAAGTACGCTCTTTTTTGTCATTGTCTAATTGTTTTTATTTAGATTTTAATAGATTGTTCAAACGTCAAAAATCATTTGGGGGTACAAAGTTCGCAAAAAAACGCTACATTATCAAGCAAATAGGTTCAATTTTGCACTATTTCTTCAATATTTGCTTATCACCGGCAATGACAATGCGCATTTTAGTGTCCAAAAGATATTTATTCGCCATTTCCATCACATCGGCTGGCGTGCATTGCGATATTGCCTCCACCTGATTATTGAAGTATTCGGGATAGATGCCTACTGTGAATGAGTCTGCCACATATCGGGCGATGGAGAATGGGGTGTCGAGCGTTTTCATCAGGTCGCTCAACATGTGCTGCTTCACCGTGCTGAGTTCTTCGGCTGGCATCGGTTCGGTGCGCAATCGGTGCATTTCCTTTTTCACCTCGTCGATAACCAGCCAAGTGTATTGTGTGGCGCACGACGATACCACAGAAATGTAGGAATCGTTGCTTTTGCCCGATAGGAAACTGTGAATGCCGTAGGTGTAGCCCTTGTCCTCACGAATGTTCATATTCAGTCGGCTTCCGAAATAGCCTCCAAATGCTGTGATGAGCAAGCGAAGCTTGAAATAGTCGGGGTGACGGCGTGGAATGGCACGAATGGTGATAGCCACAGCCGATTGCAGCGCGCCTTTTTTGTCAATTATCGACAACATTTTGTCGGATGGCTGAATAGGTGGTTCCTGTGTGTCGTCAACCTTCTCGCCTCGCACATTCCATGTGCCAATGGTGGAATCAAGCACAGCCATTTCCTTTTCGGAGATTTTGCCTGAGAAAACAATGCGCAGATTGTCGGCATTGTAGTATTTTTTGTAAAACTGCTTGTAATCGTCGTTAGTGATGCTGAGCAGCGCTTCGGGAGTGGCCTCTGCCGCCAATGGGTGGCTTTCGCCATAGTAGAGGCGGCGCATTTCCACATTAGCCAAATAATCCACGCGCTGGCGCGCCGTTTCCACATTGCTGGCGAGGCGGCGCAAATACAGTTCACACTCCTGCTCTGGATAAAGCGGCGTGGAGATGCCGTCGAACAGGATTTTTGCTGTGGAGCTGAAATTGTGGTTGAGCGACGAAAGCGATACCATAGAGCATTGGTCGTTTGGTTGTGCCGACTTCACTGCGCCGTAGTAGTCGAGTGCCTCAGCCACTTGCTCTGCCGATTGATTGACATTGCCCTCAAACGTAAGCAAACCGGTGAGATAAGCCAAGAGTGGTTTATGCTCTTGGTAAATACCGCCACCCATATAAAGTTCGACGCGGTTCACCTCATCATCACCATCACCCACCACCCACACGGGTATTCCGTTCTGGAGCGTGACAGGTGTGGGGAAATTGAGCTGCACTTTTTTGAAACCCGAAATTTCAGGTTGCTTTGAGCGATTGACCATATTATTAGAAAAGAGATTGATGTGCTTTCAAAAATTCTTCTGCGTTTTGCAAATCTTGTGGAGTGTCGATGCCTATGGTTTCCACCGTGGTCAGTCCCACCTTGATGGTAAAGCCATTTTCAAGCCATCGGAGCTGCTCAAGACTTTCAGCCACCTCAAGAGCCGATTGTGGAATGGTGGTGATGCGCTTGAGCACATCAGTCTTGTAGGCATACATGCCGAGGTGGGTGTAGAACTGATGACACGCTGGCCACTCCTCTTTTTCGTGATTGCGCACATACGGAATCACCGAGCGAGAGAAATACTTAGCGTTCCAGTTGGCATCCACCACCACTTTAGGCGAATTGGGGTTTTCCAACTCTGAATAAGGGCGTGTGGACTCGAATGGCTTAACGAGGGTGGCAATATCGGTAGCCTCGTCGCGGAAGCACGCCATGATAGCCTCCAGCTGCGAGGGCTGAATAAATGGCTCGTCGCCTTGGATATTGATAATCACGTCTTCCTCTCCCCCATTCTTCAGATAAGCCTCCAAACAGCGGTCGGTGCCACATTTGTGGTCGGTGCGTGTCATCACCCATTTGCCGCCAAACGAGCTGACGGCTTCGGCGATTCGCTCATCGTCGAGCGCAACCACCACATTAGGCAAAACTTTACTCACTTGCTCATACACGCGTTGGATAACGTATTTTCCTCCCAATTTAGCCAATGGCTTGCCAGGAAAGCGTGTCGAGGCGTATCTTGCAGGTATAATACCAATAAATTTCAGTTCTTTCATCTCTATAATTTAACTATATGCAAAGATACTGCAAATCCACTCCACACCCAAAAAGAAGTATGATAAATATTTATTAAATTTCTACATCACTATAAATCACCCGATTAAGGTTTGCAACTCAATTTTTAGTGATAAATTTACAGTAAAACATTTGGTAGTTTGAGAAATTCGTCGTAACTTTGCACTCGCAAAACGGAAGATGGCGGGATAGCTCAGTTGGTTAGAGCGTCGGATTCATAACCCGGAGGTCTCGAGTTCAATTCTCGATCCCGCTACTTTAAAAGAGGAAATCACCCAAGATTTCCTCTTTTTTCGTATATAATCTTGTGAAACCATACTAATCACGACCACATAAAAATTGGAAGCCAAAGGCATCAGAGATGCCCCCCCTGCCGTAGTTTCAGTTTCCCTATGGATTTTCCTCTGAGCCAACAAAAATCTTACACCTATTAAATCCATTTTAATCCGATTTACACCTATTTTTTATTTATTTTTAATTGGTGAAAATTGGGTTTAAATGGATTAAATAGGTGTGAATTTGTTTAAATTAGAGGTTGGGATTTAGACTCTGCTGCTATTCCCTATGGTTATTTGTTTGGTTTGGTGATGAGGCAGGTGCCGTTGTGGTAATTGAGGGTGATGACGTTCATTTCAAGCAGCTTCACGATGGCATCTTCTGCGGCGAAGCGAGAAATGTGTGCCAATTTTGAGAAACCCGACAGGGTGATGCCTCCATGAAGGTCTAAATACTCCAACAACTCACGCTCTTTTTCCGAGAAATTGAGCAACGCACCGTCTTCATCGCAGTTTTTGTGTTTCAAGGCTTTCACATGCACTCCACTTGCAAGCACATTCTCGTCAGCCACACGGTAATACACTTTCCAATGCCCGTTCTCGTCGGGGGCTTGCACTGGCTTCACTTGCGCTTCTGCCACCTCGGCAAGCAGCACACTCTTGCCCTCCACCTTGAAAAGCTGGAAATTCATTTGCTGCTCTGGTCGGCAATACATTGTGGCGGCTTGCTCTATCATGTAGATTTCCTCGTCGCTTTTCACGCCAGCGATGTGGCCATTGTCCTTCACGCCCACCAGCAAGCGTCCGCCTGAATTGTTGGCAAATGCCGAAATGCTGCGAGCAATCTTCTTGGCATCGCTGATTTGATACTTGAAATCCTGATGCTCGTGCTCGCCTTCGTCGATTAATTGCAGTATGTAATCTTTAGTCTTCAATTCAAAGTGTAAGTTAAAGTGTGTATGATTTAGAAATTGTTCATGGCCCACCGCATTGCGTGGCGAACCATGAACAGTTATGTTTTTTTAAAGTAGCTTTATTCGTTTGCCAAAGTTTGGCAACAAACCGCTTTGTTACTTGATTTCTTTATAAGGTTTGTTCACCTTGTCTTGGAATGGAACAGGCTTGCCGTCCATAATTGCCTTCAAGTATGGTTTAAGCTTTTGGGCATACCAGTAGAAACCGATGTCGGTGAGGTGAATGCCATCAACGGTGCCTTCGTTGTCTGGTCCCCACAGGTTTTCGCAATCCACATAGTAGAGGTTCTTTGGATTCTCGGCACGGAGCTTCAAATAATTCTTGTGGAACTCGTAGTTCTTTTGTGGAAGATATTTGCCGTAGAACGAACTGTATTTTGCGTAAGAATACATAGGGCCTTCCACCATGATGATTGGCACATTGGGGCGAGCCTGTCGCAGAATGTTCACAAATCCGTAAGTGAGCGAATCGCACATGTTTTTGGTGCAGTTTGGAATTGGATCGATGATGAATGCCTCCACATCGGGAATTTCAGCCAAAGCCCTTGCCATATAGGTATCCATTTTGCCTTCACCGCTGATTGCCACATTCACGCACTCGATGTTCAGGTCGCGCTGGAGAATGCTGGTCGCAACCATGCCCGGACGGCAAGCGCAGCCACCTTGCATGATGCTGGTGCCGTAGAACACAAATTTCTTGCCCTTGCGAGGGTTGTTCATCTTTGGCATCTCAATTTTTGCGCCTTTCTCCACGCCAATCTCAAACCAGTTCACACCATCGTAAAGAGGCAGATAAATCATGTATTCGTGCATCTTGCCGTCGAGTTTATCCACATACACCTTGGTTTGGATAGAATCCTTGCGAGGGGTGCCAGGCTTCCAAGAATAGTCGCGAACTGGGCGGTTGCAGTTCACGAATTGCCATTTCTGGTCGTCTTCGTCCCAAATATAGAGGTCGGAGCCCTTGATGCCGGTGTCAGCCATGTGCGCCATGTGCATATTGGTGAGCAGATTGTAGCGGGCTGCCACACATCTTGAATTGGTGCGGAAGCGGAAACCTTCGCCAGAGGTGCATCTGAGGCGCTCGTAGAGCGTAGTGCGACAGCTGTCCTTTAAGTAGGCAGGAACTCGGAAATATGGAGTCTCAGAGTTGTTCCACCCTTTGTTAATCATTCTAAACTGGAGGGCATCGTAAAATTTAAGTGTATCCACACTGGTGAAATCTTGTGCAAAGGAGTTTTGCGCACACATTGCCATCGCCAGCAGCAACAATGCTTTTGAAATCGATTGAATAAATCTCATAATGTATGTTTAGGTTAAAAGTTATTTTAGTCGGTGCAAAATTAATGATTTTTCCACTTTCTGACAAAAATTTTGAGCATACACCAAAAAGAAACTGGAGCCCGCACTTTAGAGGACTCCAGCTATCATGCGCCACACTTTCTGTGGTCACATTATGACTTTGGCATCTTATTGGAGAGTGCCGTCGGCAGCTTGCTTCACCATAGTTTCGTTAGCGGTGATGTAGATTTCCACACGGCGGTTTTGAGCGCGGCCAGCTTCAGTGTTGTTGCTTGCCACTGGGTTGTCCCATGCCATACCCTTGCTTTGCATACGAGTGCTGCTCACACCACTTTGGTTCAAGTAGGTTTTCACATTAGCGGCGCGTTGGGTCGAAACCTTTTCGTTAGCAGCGCGAGTACCCACATTGTCGGTGTAACCGAGGATAGTAACGTCGGTTTCTGGGTTGTTGCGCAATGAAGAAGCAAATTGAGAGAGCGACTTCTTAGCGCTTTCGCTCAAGTTGGTCTTGTTGAAGCCAAAGAGAATACCGCTGTCGAAAGTCACGCGAATACCGGTCAAATTGTTTTGGTCGGTGATAGTGTCAACCTGTGCGCCATTGATTTGAGCCAATTCCTTAGCTTGCTTATCCATCTTCTTGCCGATAAGCACACCAGCAGTACCACCAGCAGCAGCACCCACAGCAGCACCGATAGCAGCACCCTTGCCATGACCAATCAAACCACCAATGATAGCGCCAATTGCTGCGCCACCACCTGCACCGCCAAGCCCCATCTTAGTAGTGTTGTTCATTGAACCACATCCCGACAAACCAAGTACCATTGCGGCACTCAGAAATAAACTCATGATTTTTTTCATATTCGTCTGTTTTTATTTTTGTGATATAATTAATTACATACCTTATAGACTAACAAATTGAAGCAAAGGTTTAACCCCTTCAACTAATTATCCTAACACGACCTAACGACCGATTTGGGATTTTCCTAACTACAAAATTAAAAAATTCTCCCGAAAATCCCAAAACGCTCCTTACATTTTAAAACTACTTCACATTTATTGCTAATGAAAATGCACATCTGCTCCCATTGCGCGTGCTATTGAAGCAGTATCGCCGTTGCCGACCTATTCATCATTTTTGGCATGGTGCGCCCCACTGGTGCGTTGATATAGGTAGGGTCGGCTATGGTGAATCGCTCGCCATTCACTTGCAGATAGTCGCCATTCACTGCGTCGGTGAAATGCACAGCGGCTGCCAAATGACCTGGGTAATACACCAAAGCGCATTTCAGCCCCACAAGGTTTCTCACCAATCGAGTGAACAAAATGGCACGGTCTTCGCAATCACAATATGGATAATAGAGTGTTTCTTCGGCAAAGAAAGCACGGTCTTCACCCCACACTTTATCGTCGTACTCATACACAAAACCAGTCTGCACCCAGTTGAGAATCATTTCCACCTGATCCAGTTGTGATTTGCCGGCTAAGAGAGGACGCATTTGCTCCAAAATTGCCTCGACTGTGCTTTCTTGAAGCGGCGCATTGGCAAGGAGTGCCCAGCGTGTTAATAAGTTGTCGTCTTTATACGACGACAGATAATCATTATAATAGTTAATCAAATTCTTGTTCACGCTCACATTCACCGCCAACTCACGATAGCGGCTTGATTTCAGCGTTCTCACACCCGACTCTTCGTTAGCAAATCTGATGGGTTGGGTGATTTCAAGCGAAAGCGGCTGCTCGCCGGGGAACGACACATCACACGCCGTGATGCGTGAATTGAAGTTCTCGCCTTTACGCTTCAGCAAATAGAAGCCCTCGCCGTCCATCACGAAGTATGGCAAATCATAAATCACATGTTTAGTGCCGAAAAGCAGCAGCAGTCTGCCATCAGCATTGCCCAAGCGCATCTGATAGCCACTTTGGCAAAAGAGCCATGCCGTGAGAGCGGTGGCGGCATTACACTCCCCACCAAAGTAGCTTTCACCCAGCGAGCGGAGCATCAGCAAATAGGCATAATCGTCGAGCTGGTGCTGGCTGCGAATCGCGATACAGTCGCGCACGGCATTGTCGTAGGCTTGCGATGAAAGTGCGCGCCACGCTGCCGACATATATTTGTTTGTGAAATTGCCGTTCAGCGCCGTGAGTCGAGCGTCGGGCTGCTGTGGAAGTCGCACATCACCTCGTGTGCCATAAAATGTGAAGTGGTGAACGAATGGTGCCACAGTGGGCACATCTTTGATGGGCGAAACAGGAGTGGGCTGCACCACGGTAATGGGCGTGGGAGCCACCACCGTATCGAGCAAAATAGGACGAACCGTCACAGGCTTCTGTTTGTCGTTTTCTGGCAAAACCACAGGTGGCACCGTTTCATCCTTTGGCTTTTTCACCACAGGCATTTGCTCATACCACTCCCATGCGCCTTTCAAAAACTCACAATATTTGGCATTCGCCTCTGCCCGAAAATCGTTGTAGGTCTGAGTGGCTTTTTGCTTGAATTGCTCGTACTTCTCACGGAAATCCTGGGCATCAGCCACCATTGCAGCCAATGCCAGCATCATTGTCAATGCCCCGATTCGCTTCCTCATTGTCAATCAAATTTTATTATCTCAGTTTCATACTGCGCCATTCGCTTGCCACAGTTGCCGATGGCACCACAGTAGGCGTTTGGCTCTTGCTGTTCTCCACAATGGAGCATTGGCGCACCTTGCTGTTGATGTAGTCGCCAAGTTCGCCAAGTGTGGCATCACCGTTGGTTTCTTGCAGCTTTTTCAGCAAGAAGTAGGTGAACATGCCGTGCGACTGTCCCTTGTAAGGATAGGCGGTTTCGTCGCCTTGCGAAGCAGAGAACACCACCATTTTTCCCTTTGGCGTGTCTTGGCGAGCCTTGATAGCCACACCGCGCGCCGATGCCATCATTTCGCCACTTCGCTTAGCACCAGAGAAGCAAGCGTCCATAAAGGCTACCACGCTTTGCGCTTGCAGCGACGACAGTTCCTCGTAAAGTTTGCTGACAGGATAACCAGTGTTATAGTCCCTTCCAGTGCCATCTACAGGCAAAAGATATGCCTGACTGGTGGCTTCGTTTGGAATACCGTGCCCTGAATAGTAGAACACCACTTTAGCCTGCCCATTGTAGGCATCGCTCACCTCTTTTATCCAACCAAGTGCGGCACGGATATTGTTGAGGGTGGCATTTTCCACCAAGCGCACATTCTTTTCTGGCATTCCAAGGGTCTGCGTGCAGTATTGCTTCATCATTTCGCCATCATGCTTGGCAAATTCCACAGCCGATTCATATTGGTAATTCTCGTTGGCGATAATCACGGCGAAGGTATTGGTGTTGTCGCTGGCGTTGAATGGAATGTTCTTATCCACATCACTGCTCAGCGATGCCAAGGTGATAGCCTTGCGGTCGTTCACGATTTCGTCAACCGAAATCTTGTTGCTGGCAAAGGTTTGGTTGAAAGCCAAATTGATTGTCTTGTCTTCGGCATATTTTCCGTATTTCTCTTTGATATGCACTGTCACCGGTATGCTGGTGCCACTATAATTGTTGTTGGCAATCAGGCTATACACAAGCGATTTGGTTTTACCACCGTCGAGATTGCCGATATTGGTGTATTCTTCACCATCTATCAGCATCACATTATCGGGAATATCAATGCTCACAGTCACGTTTTGCGCCTCGCCATATTTGGTGTTTTGGAGCAGCACCTGAAGGTCAAACGGACGCTTTTTCTGCAAGCTGTTGCCCGAAACGCCTGTCACCGTGTAGTCAGCCACTTGCAGATATGGGGCATCAAACGCACGAGTGTTCACCGAAATAAACTGTGGGTCGGTACCAAAGCCATTGGGTTCATCCACCATCACCTCAAACTGCACCTTGCCGTCAGCGGTGTTCATGCCTGTAGTCACAGGAATAGACACATCCATCGTGCCGCCTTGCTTGATTACATCGAGTGACGAATTTGAGTAGCGCACATCATTGGTGGTGCCAGTGGCTTTCACCACAGCCCGACAAGCGTATCCATCGCCCATGCCGGTGTTTTGGATTTTAAACTTGATATAGCAAGTTTCGTTGGCATCAATAGCGTTATTGCCTGTGGCATCAACAAATTGGAGAGAGCCAGGCACAAAATCGAGCACCGGAGGCTTCACCTCTTTCACCACATTAAACGCCTTTGGCTTACTCACATTACTCTGCCCCACAGCCATCAAGGCTGGGCAAAGTGCCAATACTACAATTAATCGATTCATATCTATATTGTTTTTATATTTTATTCATTATTATAACAATTCTGTGCCAATCCCGTGGGAGCTTAGAACAAAGAACCCTGCTATGTGAGGCAATGTGGAATTCTGCCAAACAAGGACAGTTTAGTTGCAAACTCAAAGGGCCAACCGCAAGCCAAGGTTGAGGTTGCGGCGCGTCGGGTAGTTGCCGTTACGATTCGACGAGCGACAGCCCCTGGCGTAGTTGATCCAGCAACCGCCACGGATCACGCGGCGCGACCCACTTTGAGGACCAGTAGGGTCGGTCTGCGAATATGATGTATAGTCGGCATACCAGTCGCTACACCACTCCCAAACATTGCCACTCATATCATAGATGCCCAATTCGTTGGGGGCTTTGGTGGCAACTGGGTGAGTTTGACCGCCACTGTTGTCATCATACCAAGCCACGCTGCCTAAATTGTTACTGCCACTATATTTATACCCACGGCTGTTGTTACCGCCACGGCAAGCAAACTCCCATTCAGCCTCGGTGGGGAGGCGGAAATTGCGCCCAGTAAGACTGTTCAGTTTTTGAATAAACTCCTGACAGTCGTCCCACGAAACACACTCCACTGGCAAATCGTCGCCTTCGAAATCGCTCGGATTGCTGCCCATCACGGCTTGCCAAAGAGCCTGTGTGACCTCGGTCTTACCAATATAGTAGCTGCTCAAAGTGACACTGTGAACTGGTTTCTCATCGCTGTAGGCATCATCTTCCTGTTCGGATGTGGTGCCCATGCGGAAAGTGCCACCTTCCACACGCACCATCTCAAACGACACGCCATTCACAGTGAATTTGCCAGAATTAACCTCCACTTTGAAGCAAATATTGGCGCCAGCAAGCTTTTCACGCTCGGAAAGTACATCCCACACAATGCGGTGGCTACCTGCTTGCACTTGCTTATTCACATCACCAGTCACTTGACGCAATGGCTCACCCCAAGTGCGTCCGCCATCGGTGGAGCAATACACATCACCCACACTTCCAGCCTTATCCGTATTGTAGGTGATAATGATGTTTTTGCCCTCTTGATAGGCATCAACATTGCTCACCGTCTGCCCAAAAGAGCAAACAGCAGTAAACACAGATAGTAAAAGAAAAAATACCAGTTTTATCATATCAAAAATATATATTCAAAAATAACCTTATTTTCTACAACACAAGGGCTGTTTGGGCATTAAAGTGCCAACCGCAAGCCCATATCGCTGTCGCAATCATTAGGGTCGTCGTTGTCGCGACTGGTGGAGGTGCAAGCGTCTCTCAAATCGTCGATACTGCCGCCACGAATAATGCGTCCCGGTCCCGTAGTTGGACCCTGTGGGTTGGCTTGTGGCTCATCGGTGTAGATACCATACCAGTCGCTGCACCATTCATACACATTGCCAGTCATATCATAGATGCCCAATTCGTTGGGTTGCTTAGATGCCACAGGATGGGTGATTTCCTCGCCATTCATGTCGTACCACGCCACATCATTAATACTGTCACTTCCAGCATACTTGTAGCCTCGGCTTTTGTTGCCACCTCGTGCCGCATATTCCCATTCTGCCTCGGTGGGCAACCGAAACTTCTTATTAGTCAGAACATTCAGTTTGCCAATAAACTCTTGGCAATCTTTCCAACTCACATTCTCCACTGGCATATTATCACCTTTGAAGTTAGATGGATTGGTGCCCATCACGGCTTGCCACAAGGCCTGTGTCACTTCCGTTTTGCCAATATAGTAGCCGTCTAAGGTCACACTGTGGGCAGGGCTTTCGTTTGTGACTGCCTTATCATCGAAACCTTTATCCAATCCCATATTGAATATGCCCCCATCCACACGCACCATGTCGAAACTCACGCCATTCACCTTGAAGGTGATTACACTCGCCATCTTTTCTTCCACCTTGAAGCAGATATTGTTTCCCTTGAGGTCGTAGGCCTCTGCCAACACATTCCATGTGATGCGGTGCTTGCCAGCCTTCACAGCCTTGTGGACATCGCCAGCCACCTGCTTTAACGGCGCACTCCATGTGCGACCGCCATCAGTGGAGCAATACACATCGCCCACACTACCTGCCCTATCCGTCTCGTAGGTGATAATGATGTTTTTGCCCTCCTGATAGGCATCCACATTGCTCACAGTCTGCGCAAAAGAGCAAACAGCACCGAAGCAAACAAGTGATAGAAATAAAGTATAAATTCGTATCATATTATTTTTTCGAAAGGGCGCGAGGGCTAAATTTGCGAATCATAACGTAGGGACATGCCTTTGGCATGTTTCCAATGCGTTGATACATTGCTGATTGCCATTGAAACATGACGAAGGCAAGTCCATACGCTATATTGCGTTTTTTTTAAGTTTACACTACCTTGTGATGGTGAGCGGGATTTTTTTGAGCTGGAGGTTGAGGTCGTGTAAGCGGCTGCTTCCGAGCCATTTCAAAAAATCCGCTTCGCTGAGCGAGCGTGGCAAGGAGTGCTCCATGCTTTCATCAGACGCCTTATAAAACGGCTGCTTGGAGAACAGCACATACAGCACATTATGCTCCACGGCACGAGAGGCAGTAAGCACATACTCGTCAACCAACGCCTTTTCGGCTTGCGGTGCCTTTTCCACGGAAAAGAACACATAATCGCAATTGGCTTTCACCTGCTGCACCCCCGACTGCGCACGCTGATAGGGCAAAAGGCAAAAAGCCTCGCCATCGCCCGGCAAAAGATACACAGCCACATAGCCATCAATGGGTGAACGGAAATAGAGGTAAAGGTCGTTGCCGTCATTAAATTCGGTAGCCATATCGGCACGCTCAGGATGGTTGCGGAGCGGCTCGGCAATGAAGTTCACCTGCGCCGATGTCAATTCGCGCGCTTTACCTTTCACTTTCACCGTCACCACCATCATGCCATCAGCGAACTCAATATTGCATTGAGGTTTGCCTATGGTTTCCAGCCACTCGCCTTTCACATCCGATGCGCTGTAGGAGAAAAAAGAGGTTTGCGATTTTGACTCCTGCCCCTCGGCGGTGTTCTCCAACCGAGTGGTGTTTTCTTGCGAAATCAGTGTGCCAAACTCATCGGCAATGGCTTGAAGCTTGGCACGCTCAAGAGCCACCTTCATCGCCTCGTCGGGACTTTGGTTGCTCGGCGCATGATACACATAGGTGGCCTCAACCGTTTTTACCTTTGCGGCAAAAGCGCTTGAAGCCAATAAAACTGTAAACGCAAATATCAGATACTTGATGGGCATATCATTTTGCAAAGCCGAGCGCCTTGTCGAGCTGCTCATGCAAATCTTTTCCTTTTTGTTCCAAATCTTCGCGAATGGCTTGACGAGCCGCCTCTTTCGCCATTCCTAAATTATAAGCAAGACGCAAGAGCACTTCCTTGTTTTTGTTTGGAAGTGTGCGGTAAAGTTCTACCACGGTGATGGTTTTGCCAATCTTTTGCGAAATAAGATTCTTGCTTGCCAACACGCTCTCGGTGATGGAGGCAGCTTCCTCTTTGCCAAGTTGCTTATTGGCTACGGTGCTTTCAACTAAAGCGGTAACTTCGGTTTGAATCTGACCTGCAAGATTCTGCTTGGCAAGTTCATAAGCCTGTGCCTTGGCTGCATCATAATTTTCGCCAATCGACATCGCCTCGCTCATCAAGAATTTTGGATAGCCCAATTCATCTTCCTCTTGCTGCTTGAGATAGCTGCGATCGAGCTGCTTTTCAAGTGGGAGAGCGCCAGGAGCAGCCTTCCAGCCTTCTTTTTCCAACTTCTTTGCTTCTTTACGAGCAGTTTTCGATGATTTTGAGTCGAGTTCTTTCTTTGCAGCCTTTTGATTGTCGGCATTCATAGTAAGTGGAGCTGCCATCAGCATAAATGCTCCAATGATTGCGATGATCTTCTTCATTTTTTTCCGGTTTTAATATGTTATTATTTATTTTTTCTAAATAAAAAGAGGTTGAATGTTTTCAACCTCCAAATTTAGTGAAAATCGCACACCTATCCAACGCTTTCCGACAAAAATTTTTAACCCAAATCGGCCGATTTGGGTTAAATCGTGGCTAAATGCGCCATTTTGAGTATTTCAGCAGTTGTGGTTAGAGGGCGAGGCGGAAGCCGAGGAACATGTAGGGTTCGGGGCGATAGGTGGCGCCACGGGCTGATGCACGGACAAACCATTCGGAGTTGTTAAAAGCACCTCCGCGGCGCACGCCGTATCGTCCTGAATCAGGACCAGTTGGGTTAGTGTGTTCCTTGGTTAATTCATAATAGCCATACCAGTCGGAGCACCACTCCCACACGTTGCCACTCATGTCATAAATGCCCAGTTCGTTTGGGGCTTTGGTAGCGACGGGGTGGGTTTGACTGCCACTGTTGTCACGATACCACGCCACAACGTCAGGGTCGTTGTTGCCGCTGTATTTGCTGGAACGGCTATTCACACCGCCACGGCATGCATATTCCCATTCCGACTCGGTGGGCAAACGGAATTTCTGACCGGTAAGCTGATTGAGTTTTTTGATAAAATCCAGACAGTCGTGGTAGCAAACACGCTCCACTGGACGATCGTCGCCAACGAAATACGATGGATTGTCGCCCATCACTGCATGCCAAAGTGCTTGCGTCACCTCGGTCTGACCAATTAAGAAGTTGGACAAAGTGACTGTGTGAACCTGGACCTCGTCGCGGCCTGGGTTGCTGCCCATATTTGGTGTGGCACCCATTTTAAAAGTGCCGCCTTCCACTTGCACCATCACAAACTTCACGCCATTCACGGTGAATGTTTCCTTCAAAACCTTTTTCTGCTTTGGTTTCGCCGCTTTGCTGACCGTTTTCGATGATTTAGCACGAACGGCTTTTCTTGCAGCACGTTGTGAGCTGGCGTTCATGGCAAGAGGAGCCGACATCAATAGAAATGCGCCCATCAGAGCGAACATCTTGTTTATCTTCATATCGTTATTAGTATTTAAAAATTAGGATTCTTTTTAAAAAGTATCTTCAAAATTACAAAAAGTAACGCACTTGACCAAGCCATTGAGCGATTATAAATTAAAGGCATATAAAATTGCGCAAAACAAGTGTGAGATATTTGAACAATTAATAATCCCAAATCGGTCATTAGGCCGTGTAAGGATTTTATAGATTACTTCTTGCGTTCTTTCGGCTTTTATAAGATGCCTTTCGCTTGTTTTTAATTCGTAATAGCTCGCTATCACTCATTAAAAGACAAACAAAATTAATTCTTCTAAAACTCCGAAATACCACAAGCCCTAATGACAGATTTGGGATAATATGTGTGGAAAGATTTTGAGTATCAAAGCAAATTTTGTAACTTTGTTTGCGATAACACTAATTAAAACTCTTATGAAACATTTATTTTTAGCCATTTTGGCAGCCGGCATGGCATTCAGCGCAGCAGCCGACGACAAGGTAGTGATTCCCGACAGCACAGGCTTTAAGTTCACTGATGTGAAGGTAATTAAGAGCACTCCTGTGAAGGATCAAAACAAATCAGGCACTTGCTGGTGCTATTCTACCAACTCATTTTTTGAAAACGAAATCCTCCGCAAGACCGGTAAGGAAGTTCACTTGAGCGAAGGCTTTGTGGTATGGCACTGCTATTTCGACAAGGCACAAAAATTCATTCGCATGGACGGCAAAATCAACTTCGCCGAAGGTGGCGCAGCCGAAGATGTGCCTTACGTTTGGAATCTCTACGGTATGATGCCTAACGAAGCATACACCGGTATGACTCACGGCGACAAGAAATTCAACACCGCCGAACTCACCGCTGTGCTCTCAGGCTTCCTTGATGTGGTGAACAGCAAGAAGCTGAAAAAACTCACTCCATCATGGCTTGAAGGTTTCCAGGGCGTGCTCAACGCTTATATGGGCAAAATTCCTGAAAACTTCACCTACGAAGGCAAGAACTATACTCCACAAACATTCGCAGCATCGCTCGGCATCAATATGGACGACTACATTTCTATCGCATCGTTCACACACCACCCATTCTATAAGCCATTCACCCTTGAAGTGGCTGACAACTGGACTTGGGCTCAATATCAAAACGTGCCTGTTGACGAATTGCTCGAAGTGGCTAACTACGCTATCGACCACGGCTACACCATCGCATGGGGTGCCGACGTGAGCGAACCTTGCTTCAAGTGGCGCAAGGGTTACGCTGTGCTTCCTGTTGACCACGAAGTGCCCGACTTGAAGGGTAGCGACATGGATCGCTGGACTCAACTCAGCACCAAAGACCAAGAAAGCGAAAAGTGGGACATCAAGGGTCCGGTTGAAGAAATGGTTGTAACACAAGAAAACCGCCAAGAAATGTTCGACAACAAGGAAACTACCGACGATCACGGTATGGTAATCGTTGGTAAGGCAGTTGACCAAAAAGGCAACAAGTATTTCAAGGTGCAAAACAGTTGGAACACCAACCAGCTCTACCACGGTTTCTTCTACGTGAGCGAAGCATATTTCAAGGCTAAGACCATGAACATCTTCCTCAACAAGGAAGCCGTTCCAAGCAAGATTGCAAAGAAAATGGGTTTGAAATAATCAGAAAATATACATCTCTACAAGGAGGCTCCCAAATTCGGGTGCTTCCTTTTTATTTCATATAATGAAGGGTTAATTGGCTCAGTGGAAATTTAGTATGAGTTAGGCATATATTTTGGTAAACCTATATCAAGAAATTCCATAAATATCAACCGTACAAAAAATTGAAGCTACAGGCATCGGAGATGCCGCATCATGCGAAACACCATGCAAGCTCAATCGCTGCGATTGAGCGCAGCTTGGTGATAAGAATAAGAGATGGTTTCGAGCCTCGGAGAGGGTCGGTTATGATTATACAGAAGGGAGAGAATGATACCACGACCGACCCTCTCCGAGGCTCATATTTCGTACACATCGCTATCACCAAGCTGCGCGTCCTTGCGGCAAGGACACTTGCATGGTGTTTCGCATCATTTGGCATCTCCGATGCCTGTTTCTGTGCCTATTCCTATGCCTGTTCCTGCTGTCGTTTCAGTTTCCCCATAGATTTTCCTCTAAGCCCGATTTGGGTTAATTGGTGAAAATTTTGTAATTTTGCAGTCTTATTCAGAAAAGGAGCCCCCCTCAGTGGTGTGATTTCCATCGTTTGGTAAACGAATTATTCTATAAAAACATATATTATTTCTTATGAGTTTTATTTCTACTAAAAACATCAAAGGAGACCTCTTTGGTGGTATCACGGCAGGTATTGTGGCATTGCCACTTGCACTTGCCTTCGGTATTCAAGCGTTTGGTGGCATCGACGACCCATCGGCAAGTTCGGTGGGCGCATTGGCTGGCCTTGTGGGCGCAACACTTCTTGGCTGCTTCGCCTCAATCTTCGGTGGCACACATTCACAAATCAGCGGTCCTACGGGTCCAATGACCGTCATCACCGCATCGGTGGTGAGTGGCGCATGGGCAGCCAGCAATGGCAACATGAGCGAGGTGCTGCTCACCATGTCGCTGGCAGGTATGTTCTGCGGTTTGTTCCAAATCTTGTTTGGTATCATTAAAATCGGTAAGTATGTGCGCTATATCCCCTACCCTGTGCTGTCGGGCTTCATGAGCGGTATCGGCGTAATTATCATTCTCCAACAAATCTACCCTCTGCTTGGCTTGAAATCGCCTGTGCTGGTGGTGGACATGATCACCCAATTCCCTGAAATTGTATCGAACGGCATCGACACCACTGCCCTTCTCCTGGGCTTGGGCACCATCGCCATTATCATGGCATTCCCACGCATCACTAAAAAAATTCCGGCCACACTCGTTGCACTGATTATCATCACCATCATTTCGCTGTTCTGCAATCTTGACGACTCACTCAAGATTGGCGAAATTCCATCGGGCATTCCAATGCCATTCTTTGCCAACGGCAGCGTGGACCTGAGCGGTGTGAACTGGGCGCAAATACTCAAGCAAGCAGTGATTCCCGGCCTTACCCTCGCAGGTCTTGGTTCAATCGACACGCTGCTCACCTCGGTGGTGGCTGACAATATCACCAAAACAAAGCACAACAGCAACCAAGAGTTGATTGGTCAAGGTATCGGCAACGCCATCGCCGGTTTGTTCTGCGGTGTGGCGGGAGCTGGTGCCACTATGCGAACAGTAGTGAATGTGAAGTCAGGTGGCCGCACACAGCTCAGTGGCGTGTTCCACTCACTGTTGCTGCTTGCCATTCTGCTTGGTTTGGGCTTCCTCGTGAAGCACGTGCCACTCGCTGTGCTGGCTGGTATCTTGATTACTGTGGGTTGGGGAATTATCGACTTCCAAGGTTTCCGCGACTTGCTGAAGATTCCACGCGCCGACGCGTTTGTGCTTATCGTGGTGTTCTTCACCACCGTGTTTGTTGACCTGCTCACCGCCGTAGGCTTGGGAATGGTGATTGCTTGCGTGCTGTTTATGAAGCGCGCCAGCGACCTTGTGGAAGGCTCATACAGTTCACAGGAAATGCAAAACTTCGACAAGGAAAGCCCTTGGAGCGACGAAAGCGACATGCCAGCCAACGCAAAACACAAAATCTACATTCAGCGTCTGAATGGCCCTATCTTCTTCGGTTCAATCACCCGATTCCAAGAAGTGATGAACGATGTGCCAGCCGATGCTGAAATCGTGATTATCCGTATGCGCCGTGTCAGCTTCATGGACCAATCGGGCTTGTACGCAATGGAAACTGCTATCAAGGAATTGAACGAGCGTGGCGTGATGGTGCTGATGACCATCATTCAACCACAGCCAATGTATATGCTCACCTCTATGGACTGTATTCCTGAACTCGTTCCCGAAAACCACACATTTAAAACCTTTGAAGAATGTACAGAGTTCCTCAAAGCCAATGTGAAATAAAAGCAAATCGTATTGCCAAAATATGACAAAGAAGGTGTGCAGAAAATGCATACCTTCTTTTTTTTAACTCAAATCGGTCATTAGGACTTGCGGTCTTTCGACTTCAATGCCATAGTCCCGTATTAGATATTTCGCTTAATCAAATCGGTGAACGGCTTCCAATACATTTCGGTTTTCATTTCACCCACACCAAAAACGGAGCTGAAAGCAAGTTTGGTGGTTGGGCGTTCGTGAGCCATCGCCTTGAGCGATTTGTCGCTGAACACCATATACGGACGCTTATGCTCGCGCTGCGCAATGGTATAGCGAAGAGCCTTCAACTGGTTGAACAATCCCTGTTCAGAAAGCGTCAAGTTGAAATCAAATGTCTTTTCCACAACGGCAGGTTTCTCCTTCTCCACAAATTCCTTCTTCACGAATTGAGTGAGCTGCACTTTCTCCCTGCCGTAAAGAATGTCCTTACCATAGGAAGTGATTTTCAAGTGGTTGTTCTCGTTATAAGCCACATCGAAAATGCCAAGCTGCTGCATTTGCAGCAAATAGGCATTCCACTCAAGATTGCTTAAATTGCGCCCCACACCGTAAGTCTTTAAGTGATGATAACCCTGCTGAATGATTTCGACACTGGAAGAACCACGCAGAATATCCTTCAGGGTGTAAAGACCGATTTTCTCGTCGGTACGCACAATCGCACTCAGCGCCATCTGCACCAGTATGGAGCCATCGAATCGCTTCGGGGGATTCTTGCACACGTCGCAATTACCGCAGTCGTGGTCGATTCGCTCATTGAAATAACTCAACAGAATCCTTCGCCTACAAATCGACGATTCGGCGTAACGCTGCATCAACTCCAACTTTTGGGTGTTGAGTTGAACTTGGCCCGATTCCTTGACGAAACGATTGTGCGAAATCACATCACCATAAGAGTAAAACATCAGCGCATCAGCCTCCAAACCATCGCGCCCTGCTCTACCAATTTCCTGATAATACGACTCCATATTTTGAGGCATATTGTAATGCACCACCCAACGCACATTGCTCTTGTCGATACCCATACCGAAGGCTACAGTAGCACACACAATCTGAATATCATCGTTGAGAAAGCCTGTTTGGACAGCGTTTTTGACAGAAACTGACAAACCCGCGTGAAACGCCTGCGCATTCAATCCACGCCGCTTCAATTTCTCTGCCAGTGTTTCGGTATTCTTTCTGCTGAAACAGTAAATGATGCCACATTCGCCATGGTGGCGGTCGATAAACTTCACCAACGTATTGAATTTATCTGCACCAGTATAACCCGACAGCACGGTGAGTGAAATGTTTTTCCTGTCGAACGACGAAAGGAAAAGTTTTGCATCGGGAATATTGAGTTGTTTTCTGATGTCGTCGCGTGTGATTTGGTCGGCAGTGGCGGTAAGCGCCACAATGGGCACACCGGGAAAATGCTCTTTCAACACCGAAAGTTGAGTGTATTCAGGTCGGAAATCGTGCCCCCATTGCGAAATACAGTGGGCTTCATCAATAGCGAGCAAACTGATTTTTATGTGTTTCGACCAATTATCTAAATCGCCCAACAAACGCTCTGGAGAAATATAAAGCAACTTGATTCGCCCCGCTAAAGCACAATCCAGCACATCGCGATTCTGCGCCTCGGTCTGCATACTATTGATAGAAGCCGCTGGCACACCATTAGCAATCAAGGCGTCCACCTGGTCTTTCATCAACGCTAACAACGGCGAAACCACCACGCAGCAGCCATCGCTCAACAGCGCAGGAATTTGATAGCAAAGCGACTTGCCTCCGCCTGTGGGCATCAGCACGATACTGTCGCCACCACTCATAATGTGGCTTATCACCTCATATTGCATCGGCAAAAACGAGGGATAGCCATAGAATTGGCGCAGCACACCGAGTGCTTGCGCTTTTAGTTGTTCGGGGTTAATTGGCATAATGTGAGCTGTTTATAGGTCAGAAAGCGTTTTGTTCGCCTCTTATTGCATTCACCACGGTAAGCACAATGATTTTCAAGTCGAGGAAGAAGTTCCAGTTTTCTGTGTACCACACATCGTATTCCACACGCTTTTCCATCTTCCAAAGTTCGTCGGTAGGTCCACGGAAGCCATTCACCTGTGCCCAACCAGTCACGCCTGGCTTAATCACATGGCGAAGCATATATTTGTCGATGAGTTCGCTATAGGTGTGAGTTTGCTGCTCCATGTGCGGACGAGGTCCCACAATCGACATTTCACCACGCCACACGTTGAAGAACTGTGGCAGCTCATCGATACTGGTTTTACGCAAAAAGTCACCCACTTTCGTTTTTCTTGGGTCGTCTTTAGTAGCCTGCACAGTGTCGCTCTGGCTATTTACGCGCATGGTGCGGAATTTATAGCAAGTGAACGCCTTGCCGCGCAAGCCAGTGCGGCGCTGTTTGAAGAACAATGGACCTGGCGACGACATCTTGATTGCAATGCCCACAGGAATCAGCACCAAAGGCGAGAGCACAAGCATGATAGACGACACCACAAAGTCGAACAAACGCTTCATCGCCGCATTCACAGGCAAACTGAGCGGATTGGGGCGCGCTTGAAGCACTGGCACATTATCCACCGAGAAAAGTTCAAATTGTCGGGTAATGTGACGGCCAAACTGTGGCACATAATAGAAATCCACTGCATTGCGCTCGGCTATTGAAAGGAGTTTTGCCACTTCCTCATTATCAGTATCGGGAATGCAGCAATACATTTCATCAATAGGATTGTCGTGTACAAACTGCTCTACCTTATCCAGCGTACCTTTATAAAATTCGGTCTTACTTAAATTCTTATTATCATCAAATACGCCAACTATACGATAGCCATAGCCTTGATCGCCCTCCAAAACACCAATGAGTTTCTGCCCCACTGGTCCAGCGCCAATCACCACTATCTGCTTGTAGTTTTTACCCAAAGAGCGATAGCGCTTCAGCAACTTTCGTGAAATAATCCACCAGCTGCCAAGCCCTATACAGAAGAATCCGTAAAACTTACCAAAACTCTCCCAATCAAAGTGGTCGTTGCTCAGAAAATAGGTGAGCGAAAGAAACACCACAGCATGAAGCGACACCGCCTTAATCACCTGTAGTGCAACACGGTCGGCGAAAACCACACGACGATAGTGAATATCTGAGAAGAAATAGCTCACAGCCATATACGACACATTCATCATGAGCCAAACAAGTTTAGACACAAACATATCATCGTGCTTACAAAGCAAGCACACAATCATGTACGACAAATTGAGCACGACAAAATCGATGCCCAAAAATATCCACCTGATATATTGACCGTATCTTCCCTTACTCTTCATTCCTAACAAATAGTGGTTATAGGCAAACTCCCTACGGCACGCATACTATGCGCTGCCGTAAGGAGAATGCTTTATAGATTATAATCCTTAGATTTTTTCGTCAATCAACTTGATTTTTTGCTCAAGCATTGCAATCTCTTCCTTGATGTTTGCAATCTTGCGCTCCATCTCCTTCACAAGAGAATTACCGCTCTTAGATTGGGCGTTGAAGAAACCGAGGTTGTTTTCGTAAGTCTTCAATTCCTGCGACTTCATTTCGTAGGCACGAACAAGGCGCTCTCTTTCGTGATAAACCTTACCAGTATCGCTCATTTGATTGATTGAGTTGGCAAAGTTAGCCATGCGAGCCTTCTTAGCCTTCATGTCGAGCTGTTCGAAAGCCTTGTCGATGGCTGCCTTGTATTCGGCATACACCTTGTCTTTTTCCTTATAAGGCACATGACCCACTTCCTGCCATTTCTTCATCAATTCACGAACCTTGTTTGGAGCATCTTCAGTTTCCTTGTTTTCAAGAATTGAGTTGATTTGAGCGATAATGTCCTTTTTCTGCTTGAGGTTTTCGTGCTCAACAGAGTGAACATTCACGTTCTGCTTCTTCTTTTCTTCAAAGAAAGCGTCACAAGCAGCGATAAAGCGTTTCCACACGGCATCGCTGTGCTTCTTCACCACTGGACCAACGGTTTTCCACTCTTTCTGCAAAGCGATGAGGGCGTCAGTGGTCTTCTTCCACTCAGTGGAATCCTTCAGAGCCTCAGCCTTTTCACAAAGTTCGATTTTCTTAGCCAAGTTTGCTGCAAGTTCATCTTTCATTCGCTTGAAGAATTCAGCCTTCTTTGCAAAGAATTCATCACAACTCTTGCGGAAACGGGCAAACAGTTCGGTATTCACCTTGCGAGAAGCGAAACCGAGCTTCTTCCATTCTTCCTGCAAGCCGATAATAGCCTTGGTGGCTTCGTCCCACGCAGCGTAGGTTTTCAGGTTGTCGGTAGAGATAGCCTCAATCTTCACACAAAGCGCTTCCTTACCTTCTGCATTCTTCTTTTCATTCGCCTTACGCTCTTCGAAGAATGATTGATATTTTTTATTGATTACAGCAGAAGCGTTTTTGAAACGTGTCCACAATTCTTCGCGAATTTCCTTGCTTACAGGACCTATTTCACGCCAAGAGGTGTGGAGTTGTTGCAATTTCTTGAAAGCATCCACGATGTCGGCTTCCTCATCGAGGGCTTCAGCTTCGGCACAAAGTGCTTGCTTCTGTTCCAAATTTTTCTTGAAATCATAGTCGCGAAGTTCTTTGTTCATCTTCAGCAAGTCGTAGAAGCGCTCCACAGCCACCTGATACGACTTCCACACTTCTGTATCGTTTTCAGAAGGCACTTCGCCAATGGCTTTGAAGTCTTGTTGAAGTTGCTGAACGGTGCTATACTGACGATTCACGTTGTCGGCATCTTCTGCTATCTCATTAATCTTAGAAATGATTTCGCGCTTTTTGGCAAGATTTTCAGCCTTCAAGGCATCTTGCGCAGCATTGTAGGCAGCTCTTTTCTCTTTGATTTCTGCATACAAACTCTTGAACTGTTCTTCCAGCTCATCGGCAGCGGGGGCAAAAGCAGCCTCTTCATTACCCTTGGCAATGAAGGCTTCTTTTTCTTTCGCCAGTTCTTCCTTGCGGATAGCGGCAAAAGCCACCCTGACACGAACAACATCTTCCTTCACTTCGTTGACGGGTTGCTGTGCAAGGTTTTGAAGCACCTCCACGAGTTGCTTCTTATCCATAGCTGCATAGTTGGTTAACGACTCTTCAGAAACCTTTTGAGTTTCTGAAACTTGATTCACAACTTCTTCAGTGACAGCTGCTGCCACTTCAGGTTTCTGCTCTGAAAGTTCTGTAACTTGGTCTTGTTGTACAGACTCGGAGTTCAAGGTTACATCCTTTTCGAGTTCGTTGTTCGATTGGGACATTTCACGCGATTCCATAATGATATTTATTAATGACCTACGGTCAACTATTAATTAATTTCAAATTTACAAAAAAATTCCACAAACAAGCGGTTTTTTCTTGATTTTTTATCATTAACCCTTATTTTTTCAGCTTTTAAGGAATTGTGCATCTGTTCTGTAGTCACCACGCTATGCGTCGGGGCCATAATACAGAATGGAACAATTGTCGGGATTCAGCAAATTTTTAGCCACATTCATCAGCCTATCTTGAGTGATGCATCGATACTTGCCCACTTCCTTATTAATATCGGCAGCGTCGCCCAGCAACTCATACTGACACAACTTCACGCCTTTTTTCTCGTAAGTAATCATGTCGAACAGCCGGGTTGACTCATACTTGTTGGCACATTTCTCTATCTCGTAGGCAGTGGCACCGTTACGGAGGAAATCAGCCAGTTCGGCATCAATCGCATCCTTGGCCTCGGCGAATGACACACCATCCGTCAAGCGGGCACGCACAATAAACAGCCCTGGATCATAAGTGCCAGAAACAGATGCGTCGAGTTCTGTGAAAAGTCCCGACTTCACCAACACATTCCTATAAAAGCGCGACGACATACCATTCGACAGCACATCGCTCAACATATCACACACCTGATAGTCGGCATCGCGACGGCCACACATGTGATACATCATCGTCAACACATTCTGAGGCACCTCGCGCTTCACCGACATGAACCTTTGTTCTGTTTGCACAGGCTCTTGTGGCAAGTTGCGCACAGGTATATTGGCTGGAGCAAAGTCGCCAAACCATTTTTCAGTGAGCGCAACGGCTTTTTCAAATTCAATATGGCCCGAAACGCAAAGTATCAAATTGTTGACGGCATAATGCTGTGCGAAAAACGACTTGATATCCTCATGCGAGGCGTTTTTAATGTCATCAACCGAAAGTCCAATAGTGGGCCAGCGGTATGGGTGTACTTTATAAGCCAAATCGTTGCAAAAGTGATATAAGTCGCCGTAAGGCACATTCAGGCAGCGCTGCTTGAACTCCTCAATCACCACGCTCTTTTGCGTGTCGATGCTTTCGTCGGTCAAATTCAAGTAGCGAAGTCGGTCAGACTCAAGCCAAAATGCCGTTTCCACATTTTGCGCAGGAAGGGTTTCGTAATAATTGGTTATGTCAACACTGGTCCAAGCATTACTGCTGCCCCCTGCCGCTTGAAGCGGAGCATCGAAATTAGGTGCATTTTTCGAGCCTGTGAACATTAAGTGCTCAAATAGGTGCGCAAGACCAGTGGCTTTCGGATTTTCATCTTTCGAGCCTACATCATACAACAAATTCAACGCCACCATTTGGGTGTTTTTGTCATAATAGTGCAACAGGCGCAAACCATTTTTCAGGCGATAGGTATTATATGAAATCATGGCTATGTGATGCTATAGTTTTACTCCACAACTTTTGCTGAAATAATCTTGATGTTGTCCACTGGGCGATCTGCTGGGTCGGTGGCTGCTTGCTGGATTTTATCCACCACGTCCATACCTTCCACCACTTCGCCAAACACTGTGTATTGACCATCGAGGTGAGGAGTGCCACCCACTGTGGTGTAAGCCTCAACCTGTGCTGGGGTGAATTTCAAAGGATTCTTTGCATATTCGGCTTCGGTGAGGGCAATCAGTTCGTTTTGGAGTTCTTCCAAACCGAGAGAATCGCCTGCTGCCTGCATATTGCGAATAGAGTCAACACGCTCTCTCACCAAACCGCTGAAAATATCTTCCTTCTTTTGGTCGCCCATGCGCTGTTCCATCATTTCCACCTGCTGTGGTGAATACGACTTACCAGTCACGATGTAGAACTGCGAAGCACTGCTTCTGCGCTCTGGATTCACAGCGTCGCCAGTGCGTGCAGCGGCAAGCGCACCTTTTTTGTGGAAATACTGTGGATACACAAATTCTGCTTCCACGGTATAGCCGAGGTCGCCAGAGCCAAGTTGCTGACCTGCTTCAGCGGTCTTTGAACTTGGGTCGCCAGTCTGAATCATGAAATCCTTAATCACACGGTGAAAAAGCACACCATTGTACACGCTATCGTTCACCACTTTCAAAAAGTTGTCGCGGTGCTTTGGCGTTTCGTTATATAATTTTACAACAATATTGCCAAGAGTGGTTTCAAACACCACTTTGGTTTCTTTTTCGTTTGCCATTTGTTTTGCCATATTAATTTGTGCGTTCGCTCCTTCACTGAGGGAGAGAACGCATATCATGAATAAAAAAGTAATCGAAATAATTCGCATCAATTTACATTCCTACAGGATAAAGACGTTTGTAAATTCTACGGAAATTATCGTCGGAAGCCTTCAGTTCCTCTGCACGCTCCTTGTAGTCGGTGCCCCAAATTGACGCAGCCAAATCGCCAAGATACACACGCTCGCGGTCCTTTTCAATAGCCGCTTTAATCAGTTTGTCGATGCTGTTTGCAAATTTTTTAGGATCGATAGCATGAAGGTAGCGAGCAGTGCTGACCACAAATTGACCAGTCTTATCAACCATAATCATGATTTCTACCAATTCAGGCATAATCTTATCAACAGAGCCAATGTGGTTTGCAATGTATTCGTAGGTGAGCAAACCATTATTAGGGTCTTTCGACAATCTTTTCTTTAATTCTTCTTGCATATAATGTAGATAATTGATGTTTATTCAATACTCCTGGTAACTATCACCCATTTGAGCGACAATTACATATTGCAAATTTAATCATTTTTAGGGAATCTTCACCCAAAATAGCAGAGAAAACAATAGCAAAGCCGAAATAATCTGAATCATTTCGGCTTTGATACTTGTCTATGGCGTGTGGCTCGTGGTTATTTTGCGAGCGACATGTTGATAGATATACCGTAGTTGCTGTTGGTGGTTGGGTACGAACTGGTGGACACGAGTGGCGTGTTCACTTGATAGTCGAAGTAAGCACCCACAGTCACGCGCTTGCTCATCACATAGTTTGCGGTGAAATTGATACCCAATGTGCGTGTGCCGCTTGTAGGTTGTGCTGTGCCATCAAGAATCTTACGGATGAGGGCTGTGTTGTTGTTGATTTGGAAATCAAGATTGAGCGTCAAGTCGTTGCTCACGCCCTTCTGCCTGTTCTTCATCTTCAGCACCGTGTTGAAGTTGGCAATCTTATAGCCAGCGCCAATCACAAACGATTTAGTGCTTGTTTCCACCAACTGACCAGCCGAAGAATTGAGCGAAAGCGTGCGGGCATCGCGATACTCGGCATTGAAGGTGACGTTGTTGTTCATTGTAGCATTCACACCAATCAGCGGAGCAAACTTCTCAGTGATGGTCACAGATGAAATGTTGTATGGTGATGATGGGCATGGGTTGCCTGAAAGGGCGTCTTGCGAGAAGCCGATACCGTCGCCTACAGCCACCCAGTCGCTATAACTTGAGAATGAGCCCACGGAATAGGTACACTGGTAAGCATGTGATAGCGTGAAACTCTTGAAATACTTCATAAAGAATGGCAACTTCGACAATCCGTCGTAAGTCATGCGCCAGTTAGGAAGTATAGAACTAAGCCCAGGGAACGGATTCAAGTTCACCGACTTGGCATCCTTACCTGAATATGCCGCAATAAATGCAGGAATCAGCACGTCGCTGCTGGTGGTGCTCACTGTGCCATTCTTGGGGTCGAACGGACGACCTGCATACACAGTGCCCTTGATGAAGCCTGCTTCAGGATAATTCAAACCATTGTACTTATCTTCCAATCGCTGTGCGATGACAGGAATATTCTGGAGGAACTTGTCGAACGCATCACTTCTATAGCCATTGTCGGCACTGAATCCACGCAAGGCTGTAGCAATTGCCACATGCGTCTTGGTATAACTACCCGAATAGAGGGTGGTCATATCGTCGTACATGAACTGCAACTGGTTGGTGCGGTTGTCGGTTCTGTTGCCTGTGAGCGTAATCTTCAAACCTTTTACTGGCTCAATCTGAATTTCTGCGCTAAATTCCTGAGTCTTGCTGTAGATGGCTGGCGAGGTCATATTTTGGTCGCAAAGCAGCCAACCTCTTTCCTTAGCCTTTTCAATATACGACTCATCGGTGAAACCGAATGCGAAATCCAAACCAGGAGCCATCACATCGTAATGCGTGGTTTGACCGAAAATATCGCCAATATCAGGAATGAACTGTGGCAACGATAATTGTCGGGTATTGCGGAATTTCACATTAAACGAGCGCACACTCATCAAGAATCGGGTGCTATACTGGGCGAACTCGCTCCAGAACGTCTTTTTAGCATCGGCAAGAACTTCCACAATGGTGAACTTGATATTCTGGTCACCCTTGTTGAGAATTTCCACATTATTGTTGTCTTTTACCTTATACTTCACTTGGAAGCGTTTGCCGTCGGTGGTGCGCGCCGTTACGGTCACATTCTTCACATTCAAGCTGTGCTTAATCACCAACGTGGAATCGGGATTCAACTTCAAAGTGCGCTCCAATTTCTTTGGTTTCTTTTTTTGAGTTCGCCTTGAGGTGGTGCTGTTGTTTCTGCCCCAAGAATTAAAGGATGAAGAACTTGAGAACCTCTTGTTCACATCTTTCAGATATGGAATTTTATTATACAACTGGTTCAAATCCCAACGGGTATCGAAATTCAGCGCAGCCTGGTTGGCAATCGTGTTACCAGAAATCACGCCATCGAGCGTAGTTCCCCTATCCCAATGATAGGTGGCGTTATAACTTGCATTAGCAGAGATAAAACTCAAAATCGGAATGGAAGAGAACGGTGCCTTGTAAGTGGCGGTGAATGTCTGGTTATACGCCCATGGAGTACCCAAATCCTTGATACTGGTCCACACCGAGTCGCGCCAGTCGCGATAGCGGTCGGGAAACAATTTCTTGTTCACCTGTCCAACAGGCTCAAGGATATGAGCGGTGGTGTTGGTGTTGATTGACACGTTGAACGACTTGGTGAAGTTCCAACTCAAAGCAAACTGACGGTCCCAAAGGAAATTCTTACTTACCGACACAGGCAACACCACATCGGCATCAGTTTGATTTCGGGTCTGCTGCTCGTAGTAGTAACGAGAAATGTTGGTGTTGAACGACAGTGATGCCGGCAACCAGTGGAACTCCCATTCACGGAAGAACTTCAAATTCTTGTTCTTCGCATTAATCATTTTGTGGAATGGCTTGAATGGCTTGGAATATGGAGTCCAGCTATATTGGAAACTACCACGGTAGTCGTTGGTGTTTTCGTAAGAATTGTTGGGATCGGTGTTGTGCTGCTTGTTGAACGAGTAGCTGAATGTGAAGTTGGCAGGATCCCAAGGCATAGGATTCTTGCTCTTCACGTCAAACTTCAATCCCGACACAGAGAAGCTCTCGGTCACTTTGCGAGTGACAGCGAAATCGTTGATAGAGTCGCGCTGATGACTGTTGGAGCAGGTTTCGAGCGCATCTTTCAAAAGCACGTCCTTATCCATTGGATTGTACTTTGGCGTGGTCTTTTGATTAGTGTAAGAGTAATATACAGGGGCTTTCAGTTTAGCCTTTTCAGGGAGGAAACGGCCCAAATCCACCTGAACTGCCACATTAATATTATCAAACTCGTCTAAACGACGGCTCTTCAAACCTTGGTCAACCGAACCGAAACCAGTGGTTTCCTTATGATAACCGAAGTTCACTGTGGCGATGTCGCTCAAATTAAGGTTGGCATTCACCTTGGCAGCCCAACCGCCATCTTGGTTGAAGTCGGTCACGCGCAATTCATCTACCCACACCGTACACTCCTTGGTGGAAGTGGCACGGTTACGCACACCCACCATAATCACACGCACATCGCTCAACGCTGGATTACCCATCACGGTAATCATGTCGTTAGGATTGTTGGGGTCAGGCTCTGAATAGCGAGAATAATACGACACCTCGCCTACGCCTGCCATTTTCTGTGCGTTGCGGTTCTTCTTCACATTGATGAGGGCGTCGAGGTCTAAATCGAGCATATTGCTTGTTGGCCACACTTTCTCACGGTCGCTTGAACTGTTGGTGCTGTAAACGCCTGGAGCAGTTACTGCCATCGGAATTTCGTATTCATAATAGTTGTTCTTCGCATCAGTACCGAGGCGCAAGAACAGCGACACATCGCCGTCGCGAAGGTTTGTTGCATCGCCGATGAACGCTTCGTTGTGAACAAACATTTGCAAACGCTTGTAGGTGCGGAGGTCGAGCGAGGTGTTGCGATACACACCACGAGCCTCACCGGTCTTCAGTTGCTCCACCTTCATCTGCATGGATTGCTCATTCAACTGGGTGATTTGCGATTGTCCGGAATCGACAATTCTGCTTACGCCAGGAGGGAGAACATAGTTCACCGGCTGACGAGTGGCATTCTCTTCAATGTTCACCGAGTTGACTGTAATCGCCCCTTCTGCTGGTTGATTGGTGCGCACATCTGGGTTATAGTCGTAGTTGCGCCATTCGCCTCTCACGAGTTCAAGAGTAGCGAAACGCAAGTGGGTGGTCTTCTTGAAATTCGTCATAAACATTCGTATGAAACGAATGGTAGAGAAGTCGTTGATTGAGCCCACCTTCTTTTCATATTCACGCAAGGGCACACTGAATTGATACCAAACGATAGGCGTTTGCTTGCCGTCGCGAGTGGAAACCATGAGTTCTTGCTTATCCACGATGTAGTTCTTTCCCACCACAAGGTCTTCGGGACGAACCGAAATCTTGTATTGGAAATAACGCTCGTATTCGTTGAGGGTGTTGTCTTGGTTGATGTCTTCCACATCGGGAACACTTCTTGCCGACTGATACAGCGGGTCGGAAGCATCGCTTGGCGACAATGAGTTGCCTTCCGTTCCGTTATATCGTTTATAACGGTCGAGAATACCCAGTTTCGCCTGGTCGTAGTCGTAGCCTCGATAGAAGTGGTAGTTATCGCCACCAGGGTCGTTGATTGGCGAGAACTGGTCTTCTTCCATTTTCACGATGGTGCTGTCGGGCAAAAGTTTGCGGAGCGACTGCACATAATCGCGATAAGTGGGATATTCCTTTTCTTCTGAAGTGCTCAAACCATTCAAACCCACATCTTGGTGAATACGTGAGCCTGAACTGGTGTCGAAAGCATAGGTCATCGACGATTGGGTGGAAACCTTACCCCAAACCGTCTTTTTAATATATGTGGTATCGCCATCTACTGGCAAACCGTTTTCATACGACTTCAAACCGTCTTTCAAAATGTCTTCACTCATTTCACCAAGGTTGAAATAGAGGTCACCGCCTTCGCGATTGTCGGCATTCTGGTCGAGGAATGGATCGAGCATCCAAAATTGGATATATTCAATGTTTGATTGCTCAAAGTTGGTGTTGTCGAGTTTTCTCATAATACCACCCCATCGCTTTTCGGGATAGAGCAGATTGCCACTTGGGTCGAGATTCAGCGCATCTAAGTTGTATGGACCACGCTCTTGAGGATAGAACGAGAGGTTGAGCGTTTGAATAATCGACGATTCGCCATAATTCAACTCACGACCAGGGAACACCTCGCTATAAGGAATTTCACGAACGTAGGGGTTCGAGAGTTGAGCCACATCGTTTTTAATATAGCCTGGCACCAGCGAAGAGTTGCGCTGTGTGAAAAGGCGGTCGATATGATACCATGACAGCAACGCACGGTTTTTACCATAGTCGATATTGTTCGACAAGCCAGCCTCTGGGAAAAGCGCGCTCGAACTTGGATCGTAAGGCGTTGAGGCCAAGAACCAAGAGTAAGGTGAGCGCAAATCGATGCCCGATTGGGTAGATTCAAAGTCGTCGATATACGAACTACCTGCGTTTGAACCAGTTTTTGCCTGATGTGGAATGAGTTGCGCAAACTCACCTTTGAAATTGAACGAAGATGGCGCTGTGGCATTCACCGTAGGAATCTTGTTGAGCAAGTTGGTGAGCCACATGAAGTTGGTCTTGTACGACACATTCGCACCCCAAATGGTGTTGTTCACCAGTTCATCGCCAATCGACACCTTTTCGGTCAAAGCCTTTTCGCCATAGTGCATCAAAGTGGCACCCACATGGAAATCCTTGTTGAAGGCGTAATCCAAGTCAAGTCCCATAAGGGTTTTGCGCTGCATGCTGAAAGTGGACTGGTTTTCCATCGACACGCTAATATTTGTACCGGCATCGATGATGCTCTGGTTGGTGATAGTCACCGTACCCATATTATAGTCCACCGTATAGTCGCTGTTTTCTGTCAAGGTCACGCCACCGGCTGTCACCACCACCGAGCCGCGAGGCACATTCATGGCGTTGAGCCTGATTACATTACCTGCCGATGCCTGATATTCACCAGTCATCACATACTTATTCTTGTCGGAATACTGACGAGCCACAGGCAAAGTGCAATCGTAAAGTTCTTGATACACATATTTGTCAGCAATAGCACCACCGCCCATCGCCTTTTTCAAGTGGCTACCAAACGGCTCAACAACTGGGAAAATCACCCTACCCTTTGAAGCCACCACAGTGTAGCCTTCAAGGAAGTCGAATCGTCCATCCACATTAGGTTCCTTGTTGGCATCCAAGCGGTCAAGGTTCATCACTTGAAGCAAAGGTTTACCGTTGATGTTGCCTTCTGGAATATAGTTCAATTCAGTGCCAGTGGTGTCTGACAAATACTTCACGTCGAACTTGAAGTTAGTGGACTGAATTTGATATGCACCTAAAGAGTACACGTTTTTCATCATCAAGTGCCAGATTGGCAACTGAGGTGATGTGGTGGTACCCTTCAGCATCTTCACATAAAGCGAATTTGATGTGTTGTCGATGTCGGCAGAAAATTCACCCACTTGATAGGTCTTACCTCTGTAAGTGTATTGGAATGCCACAGCCAGCACTTCATCGGGATTCAGTGCCGAGCTCAATGTGATATAACCCAATGAGCTGTTGACAGAGTATTCTGATGAAGAAAGCAAGCGAGCTTGTTCTATCTTTTCATAGTCCTTACCGCCTTCAATACCGTAAGTCTCCAAAGGCTTGAGGGCAGAAGAAGTTTGACTAATGTCGCGGGCATCGGGGTAATTGTTCTTGATTTCCGCAAGCTCGTTGTTGGAACTGTTTGACGGATTCACATCGCCACCACCTGTTGTCCAGTGGCTGTTGCACAAACGGCTGTTTTCACCCAAGTCGGCAAACGCTACAATATTGCGCGACTCATTAAAGTTGCCACGCTTATTGGTCACCCACACTTCCACACGGGTGATATTGATACCCGACGACACCAATGGCAATTTCGAGCACCACTGGTCATAATTGTCGCGGAAGAAGTGCGACAGGAAGAAGTTGCGGTTTTGGTCGTAATTATCGGCGGTAATATAGAACGAGGTGGTTTGTGCGCCACCTTTGGTGTTCACCGTCTGAGTTTGTGAATTTTGTTGCGAAATAAGCGCTGTGGCAGTCAGTTTGCCAAACTGGAGTTTGGTTTTGATACCGAACAATGCGGCACTACCACGAATCAGCGATGATCCAGTGGTCATGCTCACATTACCAGCTTCCAGATTCTTGATAATTTCGTCTTCCTTGCCTTCGTAAGCAAGTTTCAGGTTCTTATTGTCGAAATCAAATGTTGCATCTGTGTTATACGACATATTGAACTTCATCTTATCACCCACCGATGCTGCGATAGTGGCTTGAATCTTTTGATCGAAATCAAAGTAAGTTTTTCGACGAGCCGCAACCGAAAGCGCAGGGTTATCGGTCTTGTTGCTCTTCACACCCATATTGATGTTGAGCGAACCAGTGGTTTTCAGTTGCACACCACCAGGACCGAACACCGATTCCAATGGACCAAGACCAAATTGCATATCCAAGAAGTTGAACGGTTGGTTTTTCTTCTTTTCAATGGTTTCGGTATTCTTCTGGCGATAATACTCCTGCATCGACTGACGGAGAGCGATGTCGTTGTATTCGTCGGGCGAAAGGAGGAATGGCGTAACGATGTCGTTGTCACCAACCTTTGTGCGCACCACATAATGCCCGGTTTCGGGGTCGAACTCGGCGGTAGTGGTGATGTTTGACGGTGTCTTCAAATCGGTGGGAGGCTGCACAAATTGGAGATTATTGTAAGAATCCGACAATTTATCCTGCACACCGTAAGGGAGGTCAAACGAATCCTTCGCCGCCTTGTTCACACTCTTGTCAGGAGCCACTGTGGGCGGTGGAGTAAACTTCTTTTCTGGAGCAGTGGTTTGGGTTTGCGCAACCACATAGCAACTAATTGCGAACGAGATGCTCAGCACGCACGCAACTACGAAAAATGATATTTTTTTAAACAATCTTTCCAACTACTTAGAGTTATCATTCAACTTCGCCCTACCCTACATCATTTTCAAGGCTTTCTTAATAGCCTGTTCCACTGTAATTGTAGGCTCAGCGGTAAAGAGCTTTTTCAATGCCTTTTGCGACATTTGCTTTGTGAAACCAAGCATCACGAGCGCCGACATTGCCTCGTCGAACACTTCACTCGTAACTTGGCTCTTATCTAATAACGTATCAGTAGATAGTTTTATTTTATCCTTGAGGTCAACAATTATTCGTTCGGCTGTTTTTGCGCCAATTCCCTTCACTGATTTCAAGATGCCCACATTCTCGGAAGCGATGGTCTGCTCAAGGTCGGAAGGTGTGAGCGACGACAGTATCATGCGTGCTGTGTTGGCACCCACGCCCGACACCGAAATCAGCAAAAGAAACAACTCGCGCTCACGGCGTTCGGTGAAGCCGTAGAGCAAATGCGCATCTTCCCTTATCGCCTCATACACATATACTTTAACCACATCTTCCTGATGCTGGAGCGCATTGAAGGAATTTAAAGAAATATTTATCATATACCCCACGCCATGGTTGTCGAGCACCACATAAGTTGGGGTCAATTCTGCCACATTTCCTTTGATATAATCGTACATAATTTTTGCGTTTTCGTATAAACTACAAATTTACGGAAATTTGCTAAAAATCGGGCAAAATGGCACTTACTTTTTCAGGATTTTGAACACTTGGTTGCCCTTTGGTCCCATAGCCTTGACTATATAAATGCCTCTGCCCAGGTGCCCGATATTCAGGTTCACTATGCCCACACCTGAGCACGACACCACTTCCACGCCATTCATCGCATACGCAGAAATCCGAATTGGCGAATCGGTAGAACTAACGAAAGCATAAACATCACCATTAGCCACCATTTGGATATCATGGGTAGCGAGTCCAATATCATCAACGCCTGCCGATAGCGCTTGCAATATGCCCTGATAAGCATCAATTCTGCCGTTGCCAAAGCGAATGCCTACGGCATTTTTACTTTTGTCGGCAGAGGCCGCCATAATAGACTTCACCTGCTCAATAGTAAGATGAGGATTGGCTTCTTGCCACAAAGCGACAATTCCTGCCACACAAGGCGCAGCCATGGAAGTGCCACTCGACACTCCCCAAAAGCAAGTCCTGCCGGCGGCATCAGCCTCTTTCATGGCGCACTGCGATGGCTCTGACAAATATGAGTTGACCGATGAAATCACCGCTTGGCCTGGAGCCACGATATAAGGGTGAGAAACGCCATTCACATCAACACCATAACTTGAAAAACTGGAGATGGTGCCAATGGCGGCATAGGTATCTCTCACCTTATCGCCATAGCATGTGGTGTGGAAGTTACGATTCACACATGCCCCCACCGATATGGTATAATGCCCCGTTGCCATGTCGCTAATGCTGCATTTATCCGAGCCATCTGTGAAACCCTTCATTCCATAAGAATGAAATGAACTTGCTTGAGAACATTCCCAAACACGCAAATCTATTTCCTCGTCGGCTTGATACTCAAGTCCTATCTTATATGGGCTTTTCATTCTCATATCCGACGTCAAGTAAATGCGAGTGTGACCTGTCACATCGTTTTTGCCAAATGAGACCGACAATTTTCCCGAACGGACAGCTTGAGCGAAATAATCGTTGGTGTTCAGATTGAAAGTGGTGTCGGCCTTCAAGCAATCTGTGGTGTAAACGATGGCAGGGTTGCTGCTGTTATAAAGGAGAATTTTAACGCCAAAAGGCTTCGTATTGCTGCTCCACGCATCTACTTCTGCCTCGGAGTCGCTCAAAATCGTGGCTAATGTTTGAGAGCCGGATATGGTTTTGCGCATATATAGTGGCGCATAGCCTTCATTGCCAGCAGCCAGCACGATAATCACATTACGATACCTTTGCGCTATCTCATCAAAGGCGCGCGACATGAAGCCATTGCCGTCGTGTGGACCGTCGTGATTGCCCAAACTCAGATTTATCACGCATGGCTTGCCCACAGAAGCGGCGTATTGGGCAATATATTGCACGCCATTCACCACATTCACCTCCGTGAGTTCGTCACCCAAAGCACACAGCACCAACTCTGCATCAGGAGCCATACCATGATAGGCGTTCACTATCGAGCCACCAGCAATGCCTGTGGTGTGGGTGCCATGTGTTTCTTTTGCATCGTATTTCAGGTTTAATATATCGTCACCAGCATATTCCGAGCCGGGCAGCCCTTCCACTGGTTTTCCTGTATTATCGTGAGGCATATACACCCGTGAAATGCGATTTTTTAAGTTGGAGTCGAGAAATGCACGATGGTTGAAATCAATGCCAGTGTCAACCACACCAAGCACCACACCCTTACCGGTGTAAGATTGTGGCAAATTGACGCCCTCGTTCACCATTCTGGCATGAGTGGAACTTGAAACTGAATCGGTGAGCAAATGCACACGATGGGATATATCAATCATATTCACGCTATAAATATCTGAGGCTTCGCCGACAGCATTGGTCGGAATCGAAACTGTGCAGAAGCCATCAAACACGGCATTCACCTTCGCACCCTTACGCTCCAATTTGTCGAGGGCATCGGGCGAAGAAAAAGACACGAAAGCCTCGATAGTAGTATCTTCTATCTGCTGCGATTGGGATTGCTGACGCTCCAACCAGATTTTAGTGGCAGGAGAAAGTTGCTTCACAGAGGCAAATGTCGCCAAGGGAACAAGGAGTGCTAAAACGAGAAAAAATGTTTTTTTCATAATCGCAAAATATTTGTCGCAAAGATACAAAAAGAGGCAATAAATAGCAAGAGTCCCAACACCTTACGATGCTGGGACTCTTTAAAAATATTTTTCTAAAAAGCGGCTTACTTGCTCATAGTTTCAACCACCTTTTGGAGCTTTTCGTTGTCTGGGTCAACTTCAAGCCATGACTTGAATGCTGCAAGAGCCTTAGCTTTATTCTTTACGCCATTGTAGTAAAGACCAATGTATTGGTAAGCGTAACCAAGAGTTCCCTTGTAAGGAGGTTGTTGGTCAGCTGGAAGAGCCTTAATCACGTTAGCCAAAGCTTCCATTGATTCGAGAGCTGCACCGTTGTTCTTTTCTTCGCTTGCTGCTTGGATGTGAGCCTTGTAGTAAAGAAGCACGATGTCGTTTGGCTTCAATTCAATGGCCTTATTGATGTAGTTAACTGCTTCAACGAAATTAGCAGCCTTAGTTTCAGGAATAGAGTCGGCGATAGCCATGTCTTGGTAAATGTTTGCTAAAGTAGCGTAGTCGCCAGGCACACACTTGTCGCTTGCAACCACCTTCTTTCCGTAGTAGATAGCCTTGTCGAATACCTTAGCCTTTGAAGCTTGGCTTGCCAAGTTGCGAGCCAAATCAAGGTTGTCAGGGTTGGCTTGGATAGCTTCGTCGTAATATTTCATTGCTTCTTCTGGCATCTTAGCTTCTTCAAGAGCCTTAGCGTACATCACAAGGTCCTTGTAGTTGAAATTGATGTCATCGGCACCCTTCTTTTGTGCAAACATTTCCTTACCGATAGCGGCAGCCTCTTCCCATTGACCTTTGTTTTCAAGGCTGTACATCATCATACGGCAAGCTGGCACATAGTAGTTGCTTGCAGGAGTAATCTTAGCCTTCAAAGCAGAAGCCACGCTGTAGCATTCGTCAAACTTGTCGGCGAAGTAAAGAAGCTGTGCATAGCGAGCTTCGTCTTTATCGAAGTGGTTGTTGGTGCTGGTGATGTATTTGCCATAGCGTTCTGCAGCTTCAGCAAAGTCTCCGTTTTCGTAAAGCTTTTCAGCAAGTTGACGTTGTACGAGAGCTGAATTTGGGTGAGCAACGATAATCTCGTGGAGCTTTTGGAGAGCCAATTGCTTGTTTACTGTGAAGTAAGTGTCGGCATACTTCACAGTAGCTTCAATGTTGCTTTCGTCTTTAGTGAACGCCATTTCATACTTACCCATAGCGTCGCCCACATCTTCGCGAGCCATGCTCATGTCGCCTTCGCAAATGTAAGTTTCTACAATACCGTCCTTAGTCCACTTACGAGCATCAGCGATGCACTTTTGAATCTTCTTGTCGTAAGCGGTTGGATCAGCAGCAAAGTAAGCCTCTGCGATAGCCACTTCGAGCTTAGCATCTTTCTTCACAAGCTTACGAGCTTGCTTGAACATATCTTCACCGAGCTTGTCGCCTTGCTTCAGCATCACAGCGCCCATACCAACGTAGTTTTTAGCATAGTTGGCATCAGCAGCCATACCCTTCTTGAAGTTTTCACTTGCAGCATCAAAATTGCCGTTCTTGAAGTCGATCATACCATAGTAGTAGAAAGCTTCAGCCTTGTTCGCTGCTGAATTGATGTTACGGTCGAGGATAGTCTTTGCATTTTCGTAATCACCAATTGAATAAAAATCAATTCCGTCGTTGAATCCTTGTGCGAAAACAGAAACGGAGGCTCCCAAAAGGAGCGAAGCGAAAAAGAATTTCATTTTCATTTTAGTAATTTTTTATTGTTATTGATTTTTTGATTTTCTTAATCTCAAAAACGATGACTATGCATCTATATTGTATAGTGTGGATTTTAATTCGATACATCCACGATTCTTACAGGCTCTGCGCCTGGCATAATGCCGGTTTGAAGAATAATTTTTTGTCCGATAACACCAGTGAGGAACACATAGAACTGATGTGCAGGTGTGCCTGGAGGTGCTGCGTCGATTGCATAAATTTTTCTGAACAGTGGATAGGAACCGTCGGCAATATAAGCTTGGTAGGGCTTCACACCTTCCACCTTGTCCATTTTGCGAACTCGAAGCACTTTCACACGGTCGGTGAAGTCGATGGCAGATGGTTCGGTTTCCTGCTCACTTTTGTTGAGTTGCTTGAAGCGCTCCTCATCGGTCTTTTGGCTTTCACCCATGTCGTCGGCAATCCAGCTCACACCCACAAAACCAATGGCATTGCGATTTTTTTCCACGAGTTGGAAAACTTCCTCCGACGATTTAGCGGAATATACAGGGAATGTGAAATCTTTGCCTTTCAAGAACTTCTCTTTAGCATAGTGAATCACACCCGACGCATTACCGTCGAAAAGCAGTCGGATAGAATCGTTGCGCATCTTTGTAGGCACAATCTTACCCCATGTGCGATACTTGCCTGTCATCAGGTCGGAGAGTTCCTGCATTGAAAGCTCGTCGATGTCGCAATTCTTATTCACAATCAGAGCCACGGCATCTACGGCAATCATTCGTGAGCGATATGCTCTGTTCTTGGATGCCAAGTAGCGTTTTTGGTCCTGCGTGAGGTCTTTTTGAGTGATAATCAAGTCCACATTGTCGTTGAGCAGTGAGTCGAGAGCTGCCGATTCGCTCATGTAGCGCGCCATCACATCCGACTGTGGATATTGATATTGGAAAATCTGGATTTCCTGCTCCAGAATGTTTTTAAATGATTCGTCGCAGTAAACCTTGGCAAAACCCGAAACAGCCTTACGCTGGTCCTTATATTTGGTGCAACTTGAAAGAAGCACTCCCAAACCTGCCACCAAAAGTGCTGAAAATAATATCTTTTTCATTTGAGTTAATCGTAAAGGAAATGAAACAATCACTATAATTAATCTTCTTCGTCGTCATCACGTCTGTTGCGATAATAGTCGACACCTGTAACCTGGCGGTAGCAACGATACACACCATAAAGCATAAACACAACAGCGAGAACATAACGAAACCATGTGAGAGATGTGTTCCAGTCGAAAAAGTTAATGAACATCAAATACGCCATTCCGAGATACACAATGACCATAAACAACCCAAAGAACACACGCAGGGTCCGAAAAATATTATTACCAGTTTTCTTCATTCTTCAATTTACTAACTTTGTCGGTTAGACAACAAGACGCTAAAAAGGTTTATCCAACCCACATAACATCGTTTTTCAAAGCACCTTGTTATCAATTTGTAAAGTTAAGCATTTTTGCCCACATATCCACCACACACCTCTCACTAATTAGATAAACTTAACAAAAAAGAGGTTAGAAAATAGATATTAGAAATTAGAAGTTAGGGTTCAGTGGAAAATTCCTGGGGATATTCTGCATTGTTGCCGAATCGTGAATGGAATCAAAAACAAAAACATAAAAAACAGCCT
>OJAW01000176.1_pt1 | contig 50451 bp, 52 predicted proteins | sample 1589151 | NCBI WGS metagenome assembly OJAW01 (sample SAMN03283290) | human gut metagenome | biome: human-associated habitat; material: feces | host: Homo sapiens | place: Peru | collected 2012
GGCACTCACTTCTTTAGTTCCAATATACTTCTTCATGTAACCCTTGTTCTCGCACGCATCCGCGTTGTCCTTGATGAACTGTTCACGCTGGATTGGGTTGGCAATTTCCTTGCCCATTGTCTTGTTGTTCATTGCTGCTTTGTTTTATAGTGAAACATATTTAATCAAATAGACCTTTTTGTTTCTTGGCGGATTCAATCGTTTGCACCCGCTTTATTTCATCGTCAATCTCCCTTTCAATCTTCTTTGACTTATCAAGGATAGACAGACTTCTTGACTTGAAATATTCTTTTTGTAGGCGGCGCATTTCCACCACCTTGTCGAAAAAAAGTCTTGCATTCATATCATTGCATCTTGGATAACCATTGTTACCTATTTCACTCTCGCCTATTACATTACAAGAAAACCTTGTTGAAAAGGTCGATGAATTGCTTGCCGAATTGCGCGGCGCGCGCGAACGATTTGAAGCAAAGCCGAGAACCGAAAGACGCCCCCGCATCCGTACGCGAGCGAATCGTATCCGTGCACACGAACTCCGCAGCATCCTTGTCATACACGAACCAAGGAAACCACTTGTCTTGTCCCCAATCCGAGAAATCGGGTACAAAGCCATCTTCCTTGTTCCATGCCTGTGCGATGGTGAACAACTTGTTCAAGGCAATCAACGCTTCAATGTGCTTGGGGTTGATGTCGGTCACAAGTCTTGCAACATCTTCAAGCTGGACAACGTTTCCGGAAAGAATCTTCTTTGCAATGGTAAAGTCTGGCTTCGGCTTGAAGCCAAGGGCTTTTCTTGCGCTCTCAAAGTCCGTGATGACTTCGTTCACTTCCGTGCATTCAACTTCTTCAAGGACAAAATCAAACGGCGACAAATAATCGTCATCGTCAACGTCCAAATCTTCGTTGTGGTCGCAAATGTAGTCCATCAAGGTTTCCCCGGCTTCTTTGCGTGATTCGTGGATGGCTTGCATTTCGCTTTGTTCGCTTCCATCCGCATTTTTGATAATGTACTTTTTCATATTATTCTTACTGTTTCAAATTTTCCTAATGAGTTTGAGTTTGTCACTTGGTAAACTTCGTAGGTCTCCACAATGTCGTTCAAGGAATACTGCGAAGTGTAATATTCATCATATATCTTTCTCGGCTCTGCTCCAAGAGGACATGCCTCGGGATTTTTGGAATACAGCTTGTCGTACTCTCCCCAATCAATGTATTGTTCTTGACACTTAGTGAATGTCAGAGTATCGGGTCTGTCGAAGACGACAAGATAGTTTGGTATCACAACGCCATCAAGGTAGCGACAGTCTTTCTTTGCCTGCTCGTAGTCTCCGACGCCGAAACAGATACCTTTTGCAGTGGTTTTAAGGCCTCTCTTCGCATGGTTAACGCTGCTGATTATCGTCCTGCCCATTGCGAGAGCTTTATACTCCTGCCGGGACATGAATCTGTATAGTTTCATAGTGTTAATCTTTTAGACGGTCTGGAACGTCTGGACGTTCTGGATATTTGTGGTAACTTTTCAGCTCGGCTTCGAGCATCGTGATGCTGTCAATACCGATTTTAATTCTGCCGACAAAGTTGATGAACTTGATAAGATCGAGGAGTTCAAGGAAAGTGATTTCACATTCGTAGAAATAGAATGCTTTGTCTCTGTCCTGTATTTCCCCTGTCTCATACAGGGCTTTCACCTTGAACCCTGCTTCCAGCAATCGGAATATCAAGGTTCGTTCTACACCCGTCAATCCGTATTCGGGAGGAAGCTGGTTGAGTCTGTATGTTTTCATAATATTGCTATTTTATTCCAATTGATGAAACATTGGAAAGTTTTTCAACCTTCTGTGTTAGTTCATAGTTCTGCTTGTTAAGGCGGTCACGTTCGGCTCTCGCCTTGCCGATGTTGACATAGGCAGTGATTACCGAAGCAATCAGAATCGTTACAATCCATACGTATGGGAAGCGCCTTATACAGGTATCGAGCAGCCTGCCGATGGAGCCGATGGTCAGCCAGATGCCCTTTGCTATCAGTTTCAGACCCTTGCGCAATGAGGCAGAGGGAGTGAATGTAATTGTCTGTTCTGTCATAGAATTAAAGTTTTATTGTTTTGTTTCTCACTATAAAGAAGCCTCCGTCGATGCACTTCCGGAATGCTTCTTCATCACCTTCGTCGATGGTAGCGATGCTTTCTCCGTTTACCGTAGTGCCGGTGATGTGAAAGCGTCGCTTTATTTTATCCAGAGCGTTTTGGCTCAGTCTTCTGTGCCAATAGATAACTTTCTGCATATACGGTCCTTTATCTCCTGTATTCTTTTTCTCTCCTCATCTGTCATGTTTCTGAATCGTTCAGCATCGTCAGAGATTTTCTGCTGCAGTTCCTCTTCTTCATGCTTTGCATAAGCGGCATTGCGATAAGGAGTGAACCTTTCACGCAAGAGAGTCAGAATATCGACCGGGGTAGGGTAGAACGAGCCGTAAGCCCCAGTCATCAGACCATTGAGGAACAACATGATTTCAGAAACCTTCAGATAATAAAACTCCTGAACTATTGCGGTGGCAGTATATTCAATCTGTTGGACACTCATACGGGAGGAGAAAAATGAAATCTCGTTGACGTAAGACAAATGAACCATCAGCAACTGGATGGAAGAAGAATTGCCATACGTCTTGTTAAGAGTTGCGAGAGTAGGGGAGGTTCCAAACAAGCATCTCTCCTTGTATCTGCCCACGATGGTGATATTATCCGGCGAATATGCCTTGCAGAAGGAAGTGAAAGTCGGGAATCTAACCCTTAAAGGAAGCGTCGTATCGTTTGATGTCGTCGATACGCTGTGCGACTGCACCAATTCTTTGTCTGACATTGTCTTTATAAATTAGTTCGTCCTCCCAGCATCTGTTTCTGAGGAACGTTTCAAGATTCTTTCTATATTGTTTGTCCGGCTGCGCCTCGACATACAAGGGGACATAGTCGAGACATTTCCGCTTGTCGGTGCGAGACATTTTCATCCACAATTTCAAGCATTTCTGCTTGCCCACCTTTTTCTGATACAAGTTCCATAGGGTTTCAAAATCGCCGTCTGAAATCTCCACCGTGCCGTTATCAGAGGCAGGTGGAGAGATTTGATACCCGTGACTTTCAAGCAGCTGGATAGCCGCAAGAATATCATTATCCATAATCAGAACGGTAAATCCTCTTCCTCCTTCGGATTAGGAGCAGGCGATGCGGCAATTTCCTCAGCAGACGGTTTCTGAGGTTTGTCGCTCCATTCGCGGAGGTCACCGATTATATATTTAGAGCGTTCCTCTTTCGGAGTGCCTTTCGGGGCGATGCTGATATAATGAGTGTCACCATAACGGGACGGTTCCTTACGTTTGCTGATTGTCAGCTGTAGGACAGGACGAGTGGTGCCATCCTTGAAGTCCACCATCTTTATAAGTTTCTTGTCGATTTTAGACAGGTCGATGCTGCCCAAGAAAAAGTTGCTCATATTACTAAATCATTGATTGGTTTCTTTCTATTTCTCTCTCACAAAACTTGATACTCTGCGTGTCTTCCGGGTCAGGAATCTCAATACCGCCGATGGAAGACCACGCCATGAAATTTCTGATAGCCGAAGACATCTCCTCGGAAGACAAATCAGAAGAAGACCTGTAGGTCTTTATCGTGTTGCCGAAACGGTTCAGTATCGTTCTCTCGAAGATATGAGGACAAGCCTGACGCTTCATGTAAATCTCAGAGGCTTCGGTTTCAGTACAACCATACTGGCAAGCGAAATAGCGGAGCATGAAATGATAGAAGCGGTTCTGTTGGGATGTGCGCACTCTTCGAGGAGAGCGAATTTCAATCTTGCGCTTCTCCTGACAAGCTTTTTCAAAGACCGCACAAGCATCAAGATAATCACGGGGGTCGTTAAGGTCGTAAATCATTGTCGGTAGGTATTGAGTTGACAATTCGCTGAAAGATGTTCCTGTTGATCAGAAACTTGTTGAAGGCTTTCAGATATTGGATTTCCTTTTTCAACCCCTTGATAAGTGTCTCGTGTCCTTCAAGGTCGTCCTTGAACTGCGCTCTCTGAACGCCGATAAGATGGCGCAAGCGTTTCACTTCATCATTTATATTCTTTGTTTCTTTCTTGTCATTTTCCATAAGTTTACAATATTATGGTTTCATTTCTTTTTGCTATATATGTAGGGACCGCAAAACGAGAGGCGACCTTCTTCTTGAAGAGTTTTGCATCAGAATTGCGTGACGAGAGATGTATGAGAATGATATTCCGGCTCTTCTCGGCGTGGCAGCGAGAAAGATTCAGAATACAATTGTCGAGCGACATGTGTGAAACCATGAGGCGCCTGCGCTGTCCTTCATCAATAACCCTCTTGCGCACGTTCTCGGCAAGAATATCGTCGTGGTAGTTAGCCTCCAGCAGCCAATGGTCAACGTTGGCAAATTCATACGGCAGCGTGTAGGTGTCGGTAGCGAAGAGCATCACTCCCATATCCTTGTGGTGTATGAGATAACCAAAATTCGGCACATCGTGTTTCACATCGAATGGAGTGACATGGAAGCCACCGAAAGCGTAAGTCTTGCCAGCCTGCATCACACAAGGGTGGACCACAGACTTCTTTTCAGCGACATCCTGATTACACCCTACAGGGAAACCCATCTTGCGATATTCCGTGATGTGGGAAGAATGGTCGCCGTGAGCGTGGCTTACGATACACCCGGAGATACACGATGTTCTGTAGTCGATACCTTTTAGCATGGCTCTTGCCTTCACACCTGCTTCAATCAGTAAAATCTCGTCATCGTCAGAGACCAGGGCATACCCGTTACCCGACGACGACGAGCCAAACACACGTAGTTTCATCAAATCGGGCAGTCTTCTACAGGTTTAGATTCCTCCTCCTTGATTTCGACAGCCTGAGCATCGAAAACAGGTTTGGTCTCATTGTTCTCCTCGTTGCGCTGCTCAGCCGCCGTCGGCTCGTCCTCAACGAGAGCCGACATCATTTCAATGGACAGGTATCCATATTTAGAAAGGAGTCGGCGAAGAACAGTCTTTATTGCCATAGAATTGAAATCACCTTCCCATCCGACCTTTCCTTGCTGCGGTCCGTTGACCGCCTGATCGTTAGCCATATCACAAAGAGCGTCAACCGTAGGCAGCGGATTCTTCTCAGCGTTACGCTTGAAAGAAGGAGAGAACTTCAAGGCATATCCAGCCATCTCACCGAGAGACATAAAAAGAGTCTTGGAAAATCCGTTCACCGTCTCGAAGTGGGCAAAATAGCCGACAACCTTTTCAGAAATCTTGTCACCGGACAAGTCGATGGCGCCGGAGAGTTTGTCCCTGCCAACCATCTCACCTTCATACACTGCATCGGCGTTGATATTCTTGTACTGACCAGTGCGCATAGCCAACTGGATATACCCTTTGTAACCGAGAACAATCTGCGGAGTGAGGCGTCTCCTGCGAGACACCTCGTCCCAGTTATTGAACACGAGGATATAGGCATAACCTAACTGTTTATTGAGAGGCAGTTTAAGAGTCGCTGCCTTGATAGCCTCCTGTATAACCTTCTTCTGGTCACACTTCTGCAGCTGCGTGTCGTTCGTGAAAACCTCCACGAGTGACGTGGCGAACGTTCCTGCATTCTTGCCCAATACCTGTTTGAGCTGATTCTGAACATAAGAGCTGTTGATGCTCTTCGTGAAATTCATGACACCCACCTGTGTAGGAGTCAAAGACTTTGTTACTTCTGTAGTCATATTTACCTTACTGTTAGTTTTTCATCCTCCGAAACGAACAATCTAATCTGCTGCCCCTCTGTGTCGAGGAAATTATCATTGTTGATACTCTCAGCATTGTCAATCACAACCGGAGCGGAAATATCATAATATTTAGCAATAGCATTGCAGATGTCAACACCAGCCATTATATATCCGGCAGAGTTGAGACCATCCGCAGCCTCTGTTCCCTTGAATGTGGCTTCACAATACGCTTCACGATTACCATTAACCAGGGTGCGGAACATCTTCCATCTGACAAGCGAGAAATGCTTGTTTACCCTATCTTCAAGGATAGAGTCGGCACGTGTCTTGTATTCAACAAGAATATCCTCCTGTTTTTCCAAGTTGGCAATCTGCTGGGCGAGGATTCTGTTCTCCTCATTAAGTTCGCTGATATATGTGGAAACCTTGTCGAACTGAACCTTGGAAGCCAGAGTCGTTGTAAGACTCTTGATCAACAAATCAAGTTCTTTCTCTTTTGAACGAGTCTCTTCATCCACTTCCTGTATAGGAGAGTCCTCGACGTTTTCAAGAGCCTTTTCAAGTTCATGAACCTTCTCGTCAGCCGAGCAGTACTTCTCATCCTCAATCAGCAAATCCCTGATACTCACATCAGGCAGGGCAGGAACATTAGCGAGATATTCATTCTCCTTGTCAATCTCCCCGATACGGACACGGGCTTCTTCAGAGTGAATAGTGGCGCTTTCAAATTGTCGTTTCAGCTCCTCTTCGTTCATCTTTATCTTCTCAGCAACAGTACGGAGTTCAGCTATCTTGTCAGCCTTGCTTTCGTTGAACTGTGCTTTGAGGAGAGAAATTTTCTCTTTCAGCTGCTCTTCCGGGAGATATTGTCCACAGGTCGGGCAGACGTTGATGTCTTCGGGAGCTGAGAAAGAACTCCTCTGTTCTGACTCCCATTTACCACGGAAATCAACCTTCTGTTTTGTGAGGTCGGCGACAGCCTCCCGATTGTTTGCGACAATGTTTTCACACTGCTTCAAGACAACCTGCAGGTCAACCTTCTCGTTGCTATTGGATGCAATCTTGGCGTTGGCTTTCTTGTACTCCTTCTGGGTGTCTGCAAGAATGGAGTTATATTTATCCTCGACAACCTTTTCCCTGTCGGCAAGGATGATGCGCTGCTTCTCAATATCCTCCTTGATGCGTTTTCTCTTGACATCAGAAGGAGACATTGTTTTCTCTTCTATGATGGAAGCCCTAAGAGTGTCAAGTTCCTTTGTCTTCTCTTTAATCTGTCTTTCAATATCATCCCAATCCTGCTTTTCAGGAAGAGCCTTTTCCTGCTCCTTCAAGCGGACCGGCACCATGTCAAGCTTCTTGCGTAGCTCACGGATCTGAAACCGCAGATGCTTGTGGTAGTCCTCGATGCTCTGTTTCTGCAGTTCTGCCAACAGGGGGTCGAACAACTGATCATCGCCAGTGATGTCAGACTGCTTGATTTCCCCGGCAAGAAGTGAGAGAAACTTACGCTTCGTTGCCCAAGGTAGGGAGAGAAAATAAGTAGGAGACGTTATGGATTTGAAAACCGTCTCGTTGACTATATCGCTAATACATTTGGTATAGTCGGTAGACGAAACGGACTGCCCGTCGATATAGCACTCCTGATAATTGCCGGAGAATACCGTCTCCGTTTCGCCATGAGGCTTCACCCATCGCTCCTTCAATGTCCTGCGGAGCGTCCTGTCAATGCCGTTGATACTGATTTCCAATTCAACCGAGTGGTCGAGACGGGGAATGTCGATGCCGTCAGCTCCATGGGTCTTGATGGCGAATGCCGTGCGATACAGATGATCCTTGTTGAACAGACACCATGTGATGGCATCGAGGACCGTGGTCTTGCCAGACTCGTTGCGTCCAAAAATGTTGGTAACATCAGGAGCGAATGAGATTTCAAGATTAGGAAAAGCCTTGAAATTCTCAAGTCTGATTCTTTTAAAAAAAATATGCTTCATCTTCTTGTTATTTGGTAAACGAAATTTTTACATACGGTTTTGTAGTGTTTTGCTATCTCCAGAATCTCAAAGGTAGACAGCTTGTTGTTCTGATGTTTGGCAGCTTCAAGAAGGAGTAGTTTCTTCTCACCTAATTTCTCGTAGAGACCTTTCCGATAATTGTAGATGTTACCCTCGTCAAATCTATTGCAAGCCCGGCATTGGGCGTGGCAATTGTCTTCGGAGTATCTTGTAGACATGTGCCTGCGGTTTATGTAGTGACCACAATCGGCTTGATCGATGGGTAGTATTCTGCCGCAAGAGATACATTTGAAGGCTCTACCTCCGTATTCCTGGGAGTCTCTTGTCCTGATGAATATAGAGAAGGCTCTGTCAGCCGCCATTATTGCTCTCTTCCTTTTTTCTATCGGGTTATCTGTTCTTCTAATCATAATGTTTTATTTTATTATTCAATAAATGGATGGCTCTCATGTGTGCTTCAAGACAGTCGAGAGACATTGATGATATGTTGTCGAGGATATTGTCGTAATGTTCGTCAACCATATCCCTCAACATTCCTTTCGTGTTCAATGAAATCATATAATAACAGTTTAGTGGGCGCATACGGAATCGAACCGCCAGCGGATATATTTAGATTAAAATGGCTTATTGTAGTGGTGTTCCGCTGCCACTTTGCGCCCTTGTGAATAAAAAGAAGCCCGACCCTCACGGGCAGGACTCCAAAGTACAAAATATTCATATTCGCTTGCCTCCGCTGAGGCCCTAATCTATAACTTATGGAGTGGCGAAGGGAAGAATCGAACTTCCTTGCTCTCAGGCTTTAGATGCCATGACGCACTCTCCAGGACGCTGCGCCGACCTTCACCGGTTGAGGAGCCTGCGACTCCTCTTGTAAGACCTATAAACAACAGGATTTTCACCTGCCGGCATGTCCTTTCATGCCTGTTTGGGATTAGTAAATGTCATTATTTAAGGAGCACTGGCAACAAAAATGACAGTGACCACAGCAGAACATACGTCCAGTCACTCTGCAGTATTCGTTTCAGTTGTTTCATAATCTGTCGTTTTTAAAGTTAAAATCCTCCCTATCCTCACGGACGGGGAAGGATTGACACATAAATATCATCAAACAAATAGTTATATGTCGAATTAGCAAAATATAATAAAAACAAAATGCGATGGAGACAGGGCAGGGCTTGAACCTGCGTTTTGCGTCAGCCTTTGGAAGACCGGTGCATGCTCTTGCCTTCTGAACTACCTGTCTCTTTGAGAATATAATAAATGAAAGCGTAAGCCGTTTTGCTTTCTTGCCCCTCTTGTGTTCCCTTTATGCTCCGCTTGCACCATCATAGGGTGATGCAGTTCGTTTGTCGCTACTCAGAAACACGCTGAGAGAGGACTTGCGTATAATCGTGCGTCCTTTTCACAGGTCACGGCATCCATGATGCTCTCCGCTACTTTATTACACGTATACTGTTCTAAATTGTCAAAGACCGTTCGTCACGGAAGAGCCGCCGCCTCGCCTCGACTTCCTTATGGTTCGCCCCTTGGCTGATAGGGGCAAGGCATATACCGTCCATTTGATTGGTTCCGCTCGCCGGTCTCGCTCCGGGTTGTCAGTCTTCAGCTGTCTCGGCGGATGATTTGTCAAGGATAAAACCTGTATCTTGATTTTATCCCAGTGTCGCATTTAATGCAGTTGATCTTACCGCTTCTCGCCATGCGGCGCAGGGTTTCGGGTTTGATACCCATTTGTTGTGCCTTCTCTTCGGTAGAGAGATATTTTGGCATCGACGGGAACCGCTTGTCAAGTTCCTCTGCGACTATTTGTCTGATTTCTTCTGCTGTCATAACTAAAAGTATTTTTGCTGAAACTTGCGGCGTAGGTAGTTGACTACATCTTCAGGAGTTTTCAAGAAACCTTCATTGATAAGCATTGCAACCTGTTTTTCAAGTTCAAAGTATTCTTTCTGCTTTTCCTCCGTTCCGTATTCGTTACGGAGTTGCTTGTCGTGCTTGTTGGTGATGATATAATTAATACCTTTGCCAAGAATCGGCATATAGCGTTTCATCTGATATGGAGTGCATATCTTGTTCATTGCTGATGATATAGCTTCGTGGGCTTCCTTTCTATTGTATTCTCTTATGTAATTATCATAATCGTCAAGATAAAGAAAGACAAGTCCTTTATAAGTTTTATACTTACTATCTTTCTCTTTATTGGACGCAACACGCCACACGCTTGATTGTCTGTACCCGCCTATTCTTTGAGCTTCATTTGCAGAATTGTAAACACCAACCACGACCTTACCTTTCAAGGCAACAATAGGTTTAGCTAAATATTGCTTATTCGATATTTGAGCAATAGAAACTCGATTGTTTCGTGTTCCATAATTTATATTATACGAACAGTCGCACCATTCGAGATTTTCAACATTGTTGTTTTCTTTGTTCTCGTCCTTGTGGTTTATTTGCGGCAAATTGTCAATGTTTGGTATAAAACAGATAGCTACCAGTCTGTGAACAGAAACTTTCTTAGTTCTCTTCCCATCAAACAAGGCTACTTTCTGGTATCCGTCTTTATCAAACATCTTTTTAAGCGGTTTCTCTTTGCCAGTCCTGTTATAATTGACCGATACAATATCACCGTTTGTGAATATTTTGTAAAGATTTCCGTTACCGTATTTTATCACGCAACAGTCTTTAGTCCTCTGCTCAACAATAAAGTTGGCGAGTGGTCTCTTCATAATCTGGTTTGTAATCATATTCTTCAAAGTTTTGTTCGTTCATATCTTACGAAATTCATTCTGTATGCCTTGATGCGGATTTGCTCTGCAAGCTCCGTGTCATGACGGAAAGCCAAGGCTCTACGGACTGTCTGTTCGCTGACGCCGAATATGGCTGCCAGTTTTTTCAGCGTACCGTAACGCAGTTTTATCGGTTTTTTCTTGTTTGTTATCATATCTTTTTCTATATTTGCAGCACTGTAACCTAATATAAGGTTTGTGTAACTTTCTTGTGGCAGGTTTATGTAACCTATTACGTTTGCAAAGATAGGTTATAACCTGATTAGCAAGTAAAACGAGAATAAAATGAGTTACATTAACCTTATTATAGGTTTTAATACAACTGTTTACATTAACACCTATTTAATAAAGGAGGGCTTATGGCATACACAAGTGAAAAGATGAACGAGATTAGGGACAGGCTCACTTGCTTGCTTGAACAGAATGGGATGTCTAAGAATGCCATGGCGAGAGCTGCAAATATCAATACATCTAATTTTTGCCGGAAGCTGAAGAAAGATTCTGCGGACAACCTGACTGAGAACAATGTCAGGAGCGTTGCTCTTGCTTTCAATCTTAATTTGCAATGGTTGGAAGATGGGGTGGGTGAGATGTTTGGTGTACCTTCGGCTATCGAAAATATGCAGATGTTTGACAAGGTGTTCAAATCTGACAAGGACAAGTCGGCAAACGTTACACAAAGTGCCGAAAGGACACTCGCTGATTTGGATAGCACAAACAAAATTCTGATGGATCAGCTTGAAAGCAAGAATATGGAAATAGAACGCCTCAACAAGCGTATAGACCAGCTCCTTGCCATAATAGAGAAAATGAAATAAAACAAAAGCTATTGAGCTTATGAAGGCTAATTTTTTACAATACCTTGATGAGGCAATCTTAGGCAAGGTAGAGAGGACTCTTGTATGGAGAGTCACACGTTTCGGTATCGGCATCCTGCCGTTGCTGGCGTCACTAATGTTTGTAACACACATATTCCTGCTTATCCGAGGATATGACTTCGGATTGGCTTATGTGTTCTGCAGCTATTCCTTTACGGGTTTCCTCGTATGGATAGCAATAAGCGTCACATTCCAGTTCAATTGGATGCACCGGGCATTCATCAGCTATAACTATCTGGTGAGCTTCTGTGTGGATTTCAATAGAGAGGTGGGGCTGGGAAGCTGGCTTATACCTGCAAGGTGGTTCTTGTTCGCCTTGGGAGTCTTAATGCTTGCTGATTTCATCTGGGAAAACGGATGGAAGAAAATGGGGAAGATTAATTAAACAATAGAATATTATGGAATTGATAATTTATTTGGCTCTACACGCCGTTATTTTTGCGTGTGTGGCTCTTCTTGGTGCAGTTGTGGGGAATTTCTCGCCCGGGGTTGGATTGTTGTTTATATTCGGTTTTTACGGCGGCGCATTCAAGCCTATCAACAGAAGACTGATGAAGTTGTGTAACATCCCCTTCGAAAACAAGGACTATCACGAAGAGGACAGGAAACGCGAAGAGGTAGAAAGGGAGAGATTGAAGAACACAAACCGTAGCTGGTTCGGCAAATTCATCGACAGATTGAGATTATAAGGGATGATATTTGAGGTTTTGAGACTGAATTTCGGACAAAAATATAAGACAAAGGTTATATGTTATTATTTATATTCAGTGTATTATTATATTATTGAACCTTATTGAGCAGCGGTAATGTTAGCTGAACTTTGAGCAGAATTCCCCCTTATCCGTAGACATTGTTTTATCAACGGGTGGAGAATTTCTGCAATGGTTGAGCACCGTATAAAGTCCCTTCCCCCATCGACCCGCTTGTCAATCAACGATAGCCGGGTGACGCCGATTTTCGGTGTTGTTACCGCCTTAGCCCTGCTCAGCGTATTCATTCCACAGGTTTCGCCATGCTTTCCCACTTGCGATTTCCAGTCTTGACGTGCGTGGTGTATTTAGCCGTCTCTTCCGTCTTGACCTGCCTCGTTATAGTCGCTTAAAAAAGCGAAGCCCCATAAAGTGATGTAGACTTTACAGGGCTTCTATATAGTCTGGTTTGCACCAGAAAGGAGGCATGTTATTTTTTCAGTTCTACATCAACTGAATGCGGTGCAAAGATAGTGTATAATAACCTAATCTGCAAGTTATTAAAGGCTATTTAACTTAGGGGTTCGAACCTTAATTAATAATATTTATGATAGATTTGTGTAAGGTTTAATGTGGATTTTTGTATCTTTGCAGGCGAAAATATACGTTTTAAATTAAATACGAATTAAATACACGTCAGAAAGGAGGATTGTATAAATAATTGATATTCAGTATTATAGACTTGATAGGTTCGAACCCCAAGCGGATCACACAAAGGGAGGTCTTCGGAGCCTCCTTTTTTTGTGCCTTGTAGTATCGTAGTATTTGTAGTATTATAGTTTTTTTATTTGTAGCATCATGATGTCTTGTGATGCTGATGAAAGAAGGAAGACACATGGAAACAACAAGAGATATTAATGTTTCGGTTGCAGGCAACGACAGCAACAGGCTGGCAAACGGGAAAGAGTATATGGAAAAAGAAAACAGAATAATCATGCTCGGCACGGGTAGCGCCACGGTGACTCGCTGCTACAACACCTGTTTTGTGGTGGAGTCGGGGAGCGACAGGCTGATGGTTGATGCCGGAGGCGGAAACGGTATCCTGGGTCAGTTGCCCAAGGCTGGAGTCGCCATCGATGATATCCATCACCTCTTCGTTACACATGCCCATACCGACCACGTGCTCGGAGTGGTATGGGTGGTGAGAGTGATAATGCAGCATGTGCTTGAAAAGCGCTACGATGGGGTGCTCCACGTGTATGGCAACGACAAGGTGGTAGATGTGATAACCGCCATCTGCGGAATGACCCTGCACAAGAAATACAACGCTCTCATCGGTTCGGAGATATTGTTCCACCGCCTTGCCGACGGAGACGGATTCCAGGTGGGCACGATGGATGTGAAATGTTTCGACATCCACTCCAAGAAGGAACCGCAATATGGATTCTCCCTGCGCTTCGGCAATGGCGAAAGACTGGTGTGTATGGGCGACGAACCTTGTTCGGAGCAGACGCTGCAACATGCCGCCGGTGCCGACTGGATGATGTGTGAGGCTTTCTGTCTGTATGCCGACAGGGAGCGCTTCCGTCCATACGAGAAATTCCACAGTACCGCACTCGATGCCGGAACAATGGCAGAGAAGACCGGTGTCAGAAATCTTATTGTATATCACACCGAAGACACCGACCTCGCTCATCGCAAGGAACGCTATACCGAAGAGGTGAAAGAGAATTTCTCTGGCAACGTGTTCGTTCCCGACGATCTTGAAGTGATAAAGCTCTAAAGTATTGTCTTTTACGACATGAAGGATTGATTTACGATATAGATTATATATTTACGACATGCCCCGCCGCGACATAGAGATTGTCATGGCGGGGCATGTTATTTTTGCATTGGGGGATATTCAGAAAGAGTCGTCGGGATACCGTTACAGGAAGGCTATCGTAAGTCCTGCCATCACGATGCTGACCATCGACATCAGTTTGATGAGGATGTTGAGCGACGGACCGGAAGTGTCTTTGAATGGGTCGCCCACGGTGTCGCCAACGATGGTGGACTTGTGGTTGTCGCTGCCTTTGCCGCCGAAGTTCCCTTCCTCAATCATCTTCTTGGCATTGTCCCATGCTCCGCCCGAATTCGACATGAACACGGCGAGAGTGAAACCGGCTGCCAGTCCGCCGGTCAGCAATCCGAGCACGCCGGCAACTCCCAATACCAAGCCAACCACTATCGGTATCACGATGGCGAGCAGCGACGGGATTATCATCTCCCGCTGTGCGCTCCTCGTGCTTATCTCCACGCAGCGTCCGTAGTCTGGCGTTGCCTTGCCTTCAAGTATTCCCTTTATCTCGCGGAACTGTCGGCGCACCTCCTGTACCATCGATTCTGCAGCACGTCCCACGGCACCCATCGTGAGTCCGCAGAAGAGGAATGCCGCCATGGCTCCGAGGAATGCTCCCACGAGCACCTTCGGGTTGATGAGGTTCACCTGGAAGAAGTTTATGAAGTCTATCGTAGAAGCGTTTGTAGGGTCAAAGATGTTTCCTGCCGCATCCACATATTGCTTGCCGCCCTCAAAGGCTCTCACCATGGCAATCTTTATCTCCTCTATATAGGAGGCAAGCAATGCAAGTGCCGTTAGCGCCGCCGAACCGATGGCGAATCCCTTTCCCGTTGCCGCTGTGGTGTTGCCAAGAGCGTCGAGAGCGTCGGTGCGCTCACGCACAGCCTCGCCCAGTCCGCTCATCTCGGCGTTGCCGCCGGCATTGTCGGCGATAGGTCCGTAGGCATCGGTAGCCAATGTGATGCCGAGTGTGGAGAGCATTCCCACGGCAGCGATGCCGATGCCATAGAGACCGGTGCTGAGACTCTTGGCTGATAGCGACATGTCGAAACCGTTGGCACACAGGTAGCTGAGCATGATAGCCACGGAGATGGTCACCACTGGCACCATCGTTGATATCATTCCCGTGCCTATGCCCTTGATGATTACCGTGGCAGGTCCTGTCTGCGATGCCTCTGCAATCTTCTGTGTCGGCTTGTAGCTCTGTGATGTATAATATTCTGTAGCCTGTCCGATGATTACTCCCGCTGCCAGACCGCTGATTACCGAGAACGACAGTCCGAGCCAGTTTTCAATTCCCAGCAGATAGAGGATGAAGAATGTGGCGATGGCAATGAGCACGGCGCTGACGTTAGTGCCGAGACCGAGCGAATGAAGCAGGTCTTTCATCGATGCGCCCTCTTTGGTGCGCACCAGGAAGATTCCGATCAGCGAGAGGAAGATGCCTATCGCCGCAATTATCATCGGAGCTATGACAGCCTTCAGCTGCATGTCGCCGTTCATGGCGAATGCCGTGGCGCCGAGAGCAGCAGTGGAGAGTATAGATCCGCAATAGCTCTCATACAGGTCGGCTCCCATTCCAGCCACGTCGCCCACGTTGTCGCCCACGTTGTCGGCGATGGTGGCAGGGTTGCGGGGGTCATCCTCCGGTATGTTGGCTTCCACTTTTCCCACGAGGTCGGCTCCCACGTCGGCTGCCTTGGTGTATATTCCGCCGCCCACACGTGCGAAGAGCGCCTGTGTTGAGGCTCCCATTCCGAATGTGAGCATTGTGGTGGTAATGGTTATCAGGGCAGTCTTCTCATCGGCATATACAGCGTTGAGGACCAGAAACCAGATGGCGATGTCGAGGAGTCCGAGGCCCACGACTACGAGTCCCATCACGGCGCCGCTGCGGAATGCAGTCTTCAGTCCCTTGTCCAGTCCTGTGCGTGCTCCGTTGGCTGTGCGTGCAGAGGCGTATGTGGCGGTCTTCATGCCGAAGAATCCGGAGAGTCCGGAGAACAGTCCGCCGGTAAGGAATGCGAACGGCACCCATGGGTTCTGCACTTCAAGCACGTATGCCATGAATGAGAATATTATGGCAAGCACTATGAATACTATGCCCACCACCTTGTATTGCTGTTTGAGATATGCCATCGCACCCTTTCTCACGTGTGCTGCAATCTCCTTCATTCGGTCGGTTCCCTCTTCCTCTTTCATCATGGTGCGGAAGAAATACCATGCCATTCCCAATGCCACGATGCTTGCTACGGGAATCAGCCAGAAAACTAATGGAATGTTGTTCATAAGTATTTGATATTTAAGTTTGACTGCTTAAAAAATCAAAACCCAAGCAAGCCCTGAAGACTGATTTGGGTTTATGGTTGCAAATATATGAAAATATCAAATAAGTTGAACTTCTGAATTACTTTTTTCTCTGTTTTCTCTTTGATTAATGTCACTTTTGTCTCTTTTGCAATATCTTGATTGCATTTAGACGGTATTGTGATGACGTCAGACCGTTTGGAGTTTATTGATGATTGCATATAACTGAACTTCCCTTTGTGATTGCCTTGTCATGTCTGGTAATCACAAAGGGAAGTCTGTTCATGATATTTGTTCGTTTCCGTTTATTCAAAGTAGAATGTCAGGGCGATGATTTTGCTCCGGCATTCTTTCACTGAATTTGCATACATGAAGCGGTCTGCCATGCTCGGGTCTTTGAAACGTTTCGGGTGGTCGGTGTCGAGACAGTTGGTCAGTCCGTAGCAGAATTTCAGTTCAGGTCGCAGCTTGAAGAAGGGCAGGTAGAGATCGCAGCCCAGTCCCACTTCCAGAAACACGTCGTAGCGTTTCAGCTTGATATAGTCGCTGTCGCTGCCTGAGAGGTTCAGCATAGGGTTCACTCCCGCCATGAGATACGGGCGGTGGTTGTTGAAGCGTGGTGCGCTGAAGATGAGGTCCATGGCAGAAGAGATATAGATGGTCTTCAGCTCCTGGTTCTGCGTCACGTTCTTTCCTTCGCCTGTCTTGTCCGTCAGGTTCATGAATTTGATGTTCCTTGTTCCGAAATACATTGCCGGAGCGAGGCGGAAGGCGAAGTGAGTGCCGAGGCGCAGTTCACCGAGCACACCTACTGTGAATCCGGCGTCCCACTTGTCTTGGTCGGTGGTGATTATCTTCTCCACCGTGCCGTCGTCTGTCGTTATCGTCTGCGGTCCCATGCCTACGAACTCCAGATCCTGCAGGTGTGTTCCCACCATCACACCGAAGTGGAACGGTCGCAAATCGGTATACGGACGATTCTGCACTTGTGTGTCTTGCGCTTTCATAGCCGTGCAGCCCATCAGCAAGGCGAACAGAATCAGTATATGTCTTGTAATTGTCTTCATCGGTTATCGTTTTTATTTACTTATAACGTAGAATTCGGCGTCTTATTGCATTTCAGGAGGCATCAATGTTGGGTTATGGCTTAAAATTACTTTATATGCCATAATCCTGTTCCTTACTGATTTTTCAATTTCTGATTTATCCTTCCTTATAATACCCACAAATGATTATCGCCATGGAGCATTATATGCTTAATAATATGTTTATGGGGAGTCGGGGAACGTCGAAACTGATATTTTTTACTCAAAAACAAAAAAATCCGTACCAAATATTAGGTATTTAAAATAAAATATCTAACTTTGCATCGTACGAGAAAAACAGTACAAGAACATTATTAACTTTAAAATATAAATTATTATGGCTTACGTAATTGGTGACGATTGTATCGCATGCGGTACATGTATTGACGAGTGCCCAGTAGGTGCTATCTCTGAGGGCGACAAGTATTCTATCGACGCAGATGCATGCACAGAGTGCGGTACATGTGCTTCTGTTTGCCCATCTGAGGCTATCAGCCTTGGTGAGTAATACGGAGTTCCTTTAGAACTTATGGGATGACAATCTCATATATTATTAAGTTTTAGAAAATCAGAGCTTTCCTTAGGGGAGGCTCTTTTTTATTGCGTTTACTGTTCATTACTATTGGGCCTGATATCTGTTTTTGTGTTAAATACCAGTTTCCGCCAATCTCTTCTTAAATAATTCTGACACGACAGCATTAAGAATCTTGTCTGATGTGCCTGTAGGATCGGAGAAAGGATGTACTTTGTCTGGACAGAATATCTGGAAATACGGTATTTCACCACGTTCATTCGGAATCCATTTAGTAAAGTCGGTTTTGTAAATGCTGTTGATAGAATCGATATAGTTCTCCGATTTTGGTTTATATCCGTCAGGAATACCCACATGGTTCCACACATCAAGAATCGGCAGCTTATAATGCCTGCAAATATCCTCTGTCACACGTTGCACATATTTGCCGCGTATTGCATGACCTATAGTGCAAGTGTTCTGAAAGTATCCTCCAACCACAATCTGCACATTTGGATTGATCTTTCTTATCTCTGCAACCAGATAGTTGAATGCTCCTATAAAGTTGCTTCTATCCGTTGAAAGCCATAGCTCATTTTCGTCGTTGATTGAATTTTTTGATTCGTACAGCTTATACAGGCTGATGTCATCATTATATCCATGGTCTATCACGATGATGTCAGCCCATTTTGCGTATGGTAAAACAATGTTTTCGAAGGAGCAATTAATAAAATGATTCATCCTTCCCGACGACAGTTTACCTTCTTCTACGTACTTACGATATTTGTTCTCTTTCTCTTTAATAGTTTCAGTAAGTGACAGCCCTGCATATTCGATACCTTTTTCGCTGACATCATAAGCGCACATAAACGAGGCTCCGATCGACTTGTTTATACATTTTGCACCAATGCTTTGGCATGAATAGTCTGGATATGTGCATCCTTCAGGGATAGAGGTTCCCACCCACAAAACATTCAATCCACTTGGAACAGTTAACTGATCGTCTTGTTCAGAATTTGAGCATCCAAATAAAAAAGTCAAGGCAAAAAATGCCCAAAGAAATATTAGGAATTTTCCACTATTAATTATACCCCCCCCCCAGTATGTTTTCTGAGGCCAGTTATTGTCATTTTATTGATTGTAGCGCGGCTTGTGCGTCTACATTTATTGCCTGGCGTATTAGAAATTTGAATTTTATGTATCATAGTGTTTGAGAGTGATTTTATTTAAGCTATATACTTGCTGTAATCATTCATGCGGCTAAATTACTACTTTTATTTTAGAAAAATGAATATGGAATTAAAAATAAGACAAATAAATGTTTTTTTCTTCATTTCAGCGATTCATAAACTTTTGAATATTAATTTTCTGAAACAAAATATGTCAATCGCCTTATTCTTTTTCAGAAATAAAGTGTCATAGTATCATTATGGACCCTAATGAATGCACTAAAATATTGTAGGCCAACGACTTGGATCAATGATACTTTTCTGAATGTTTTACAGAAAAGTGTCATTGAAGTCTCATAAAAGTATCATGTCTTTTCAACGCAAAGGAGGAGAGTTTTATCGGTTCAAAAGCATTGATTTATCATCGAAACATCATGCGTTTTCAACCGAAAGGAGTATGTTCTGACGCTAATTGTTCCACTCCTTTACTTAAGTATTCATTCCATAAATCATTTGGGCACTGTTCTGCCAATATTTGTGCCCATTAGGGGCAAGCACAGTGCCCCACATGGGCAAGCACCTTGCCCCATTTGAGCAAGCTTTCTTCTCATTTCTTTATGAATAGATAAAGAAAATTAAACCCCAAACGATATAATTACCGTTTGGGGTTTAATCATTAGATTTTATTTATAAGAAATCCTTTCTTAGTATGTAGCGAGAACCTGCTTTGCTGTCGGGTTCTCCGGGTCGATCTGGATCAGCTTCTCGAAGAATGGCTTGGCAGCAGCGCTGTCGTTCTTGATCTTGTAGAAGTAGATGCCGAGATATGTGTAAGCCTCAGTGATGCGAGCCTTGTCAGAATCGTCCTTCACACCCTTCTCCTCAATCAGCTTGGCGAGCTTGTCGTAGTAAGGTCTTGCCAGACCCTTTGTCTGATTAGCGTCGATAAGACCGAGAGTACGTGCTGCCATGAAGTTGCAGAAGTCAGCATTGCTTGGATATTTCTCACTCATCTGGTTGTAGATCTCAACAGCCTTCTTCACAGATGCCTCCTGGGCAGCTCCAGTCTGGTTGGCAGCCTGGTTGCGGTAGATGTTGGCAAGACCGTTGTAGTCGTTGATGCCCACATTAGGGTTCAGAGTGAGATACTGCTCATAGAGTTCCAGAGACTTTGCGAAGTCACCCTTTCCCTTGTAAGCGTCAGAGAGGTCCTTGATGACTGCTGCCTTCTGAGCGTCTTCTTTGCATTCAGCAAGCTGCTTGTTGTAGTATTCGATGGCTGTGTCATACTGCTTCAGAGCGCTGTATGTCAGTCCGGCGTATTTGAAGTCGTTTGCTGTGAGGTCTACAGAGTCGCTCTTGTTGAACAGAGCGTCTACATACTTTGCAGCCTCGTCATACTGCTTCAGCTCGAATGAGTTGTAGAGAGCCAGACGGTTGTAGCCGGAGTTGCGTGGGTTCTTTGAAAGACCGTAAACGGCGAGTTCCTTTGAAACATCATTCTTTTGGTTTGCGAATGCAGCCAGTGCATACTCTGTGAGATAGCTTGGCTCGTGGTCGTAGAGCTTGGCAGGTGTCACCTTGCTATAGTAGTCGAGCACTTTCTGCATATACTTGCCGTTCTTCTTTGCAGCCTCATAGTAGATGTGGGCTGCCTCAGCGTCAACAGGGAAGTTCGCATCGAGTGTGCGAACCTTCTCCAGCTGCTCTACAGCCATGTCTGGAGAAACACCACGCATAACGCGGGCATATTTCACGTAAGCGCTGATGTTGTTTGGCTCAGCATAGTAAGCGTTCTGATACATGGCAGCAGCAGCGCCCGGATCATCGTTGAAGTAAGCCAAGTCGCCGAGGAGCACGAAACCGTCGCCCACCTTGCCAGTCTTTGCCTTGTTTGTCAACTCAACAGCCATCTCACCGTATTTGCGGGTGTTGGCTGTGTCCTTTACGTCGAGATAAGCACGACCGATGGCTGCAAGAGCCTTGGCGTCTTTCTTGTTCTCCTTGACCGCTGCCTTCACGATTGATGCCACAGCAGCCTTGTCCTTGTTGGTCTTGATGGCGTTGACAGCGTCCTTGACGCTTGTCTGTGCCATTGCAGAGCCGCTGAATACTGTCATCAGCGCTCCCATGAATAGATATTTTATTGCTTTCATAATTCTCTTGTTTTTAAGATAGTGATTGATGATCGTTCTTTTCTATTAGTCTCTTTTTTTTGCGTATGCAAAGATACTTATTTTTATTTATCTAACACTTATCCGCTTGATAAATTGCATTGTAAGAGAAAATATTCTTGTTCTTTTAATCATCATTAACTTGAACGCTGCGCCATTCCAGGTCTCCGCGATAGGGGAGGAGAGCAGATTTCAGGATAATCTTCTGTCCCTGTGGTGACTGCATGAAGTTTGCCACGCCAACTGGCAGTCCATGGAACGGGTCGGCAAGCAGTGCGTAAATCGTTCTGGCGAACGGATATCTGCCATCGAGCAGGTATAGCTGGTATGGTTTCCAGCTGTTCATCTCCGTAGCCTTCTCCATCTGGCATACCGACATCACCGTGATGTTCTTCTTGAATGTCACGTTTGTAGTGTCTCGCTTGTCGTTGAGCCAGTTGCTGCCGATGATGCCGATGGCGTTAGGAGTCTTCTCAACATATTTGATGACCTCAGCACTTGTGTTCACAGCCGAGATGTTAGGACTATTGATTGGTTTTCCGCCAAGGATAGAATCTACTGCCCATCTCACGGCTGCCGACTGTTTGTTGTCGAACACCACGTCGATGGTTCCGAATTTCGAGCCCTTGTTTATCTGGTCCCACTTGGTTGCCTGACCGGAGAGGATTCTCTTGATGTCCTTCACCGTTATGCAGGAGTCAACATTGTTCTTGTTTATGATGAATGCCAGTCCGTCGTAGCCAAGCGGGAAATAACGTGGCTGTATCTTCAAGCTCTTGAAATATTCGAGCTGTTTCTTAGACAGGTTCCTTGCCGTTATGATGAGATGTACATCCTGTTTCATCAGAGCGTTGAAGGCATCAATCTCATTTGTGTATTTCGCTGTGACATGAGCGTCAGGATACATGGCATGGAATACGGCAAGCTCTTCCTCCACGATAGGGCTGAAGCTCTCATCGCACATTAATGTCATTTTGCCTGACGAGTAGGTGTCAGTTCTTGCATTCTTGGACTTTTGCCCTGAACATGCGCAGAAAACCAATAATGCAACCATCATTGTAAGAAATGTGTAAGTCGTTCGCTTCATGATAATTCTTGTTTTTGACAGCCCCGTTTTTCTTGGAGCCACTTGTTTTATAAATTATTCTGTTAGGATATTACTCTGTATGTCAGAGAAAAAAAAGAAGAGCAGAAGCTACCTTCTATAAGGCAATTCCTCTACTCTTCTTGTTAGATATCTCGTCTATGTGAGATTACTGAAGGCGGAATGTTACAGGTACGGTAAATCTTGAACGTACCGCCTGGCCATTCTGCTTACCAGGAATCCACTTAGGCATGCTGCTGATTACGCGCTGTGCCTCCTTGTCGAGTGATGGGTCAACACCACGAACGACCCTAACCTGTGATACAGAACCGTCTCTCTCTACGACGAACTGTACAACTACACGACCCGAAATACCATTCTCAACAGCAACTACTGGATACTTGATATGATCAGCGAGCCATCCGTTTACAGATCCGCCAGGGAATTGAGGCTGCTGCTCTACCACCTCGAAGATCTTGTTCTGCTCCTCCTCATGCTTTGGAGGTTCTGGAGCTGCAATCTCCTCAACGGCCTTGAGCACTGTACCACCTGCATCGTCGTTACCCTTAACGTCGAAAGCACCGATAGCAGTCTTTGTTTCCTTCAACTCATCCTGAGTCTTCATTTCCTCCTCAGGCTTAACCTCAGAGTCCTTCTTGATGACAGGAGGTGTAAAGGCGATAGAAGACTTAACCTTCTCTACCTTCTGCACCTGCTCCACCTTAGGAGTCTCGGTCTTCTTCTCAACTTTGGCCTCCTTCTTTGCATCAAGGAGAGATGCCTCCATTTCAGCCTCGAACTTAGCCTTCTGAGCTTCCTGATAAGAATTATAAGCTGCAAGTCCTAAATATGCAACCGCTGCGACGGCAGCAACGAATATCATTGAAACGATATTACGCTTGCTTGTACCTCTACGCAGTTGGTAAGCACCATAGACCTTATTACGACCTTGGAAGACTAAGTCAGCCCATTCATTTGATATAAGATCAATTTTTGCCATTTTCTTTAAAATGTTTAATTTTAGAAAACTATCAACATCGTTTACTTAACGCCGGCAGCCTTCAGAAGGCGCATGTCGTCGTCGTTTACTTTGTCGATAACGTACTTACCTATTGCACAAATCTGCATTTCATCGAGAGCATCTACAAGGTTCTTATAGGATGCAGTATCCAAAGCCTTGATGATGATTGTCAGTGCAGGAACCTTACCTGTTTCCAGTTCACCCTTCTTGATCTTGTCAAGTTTGGAGTTGTAAACAGAGTCGCTCATGCTCTTGTCCTTTGCACGCTCTGAATCGAGAAGTTTCTTTGCTGCCATGATGTTCTTGACAGGAGTGTAACCCTCCTCAGTCTTGTGGTTGATCAAGACGTTGCGGATACCGTCAGCACCCCATGTAGTCTTCTTCAGACATGCAGGGTTGTCATACTGTGGAATACCGTCTACGTGATAGATCTGGTCGTTGCCTGCAAGGTACAGAGTCAGAGTCTGTGACGCCTTGGTAGCAGAACGGTCCTGCTCGTTCACGTTCTTATCATTACTTGGCATGGTGAGCTGCATTGACTGAGGCTTGCTCAGAGAAGTACAGAGCATGAAGAAGGTGATAAGAAGCATCATCATATCCACCATAGGGGTGAAGTCGACACGGGTCTGGACTTTTTTCTGTCTTGAACCTTTTTTCTTTGCCATATTATTCAGCCTCCTCCTTCTTTAATGTAGTGATAAGATAATAACGGTTCTCACTCATGTCCTGAAGCTCAGACATCATCTTCTTTACAACCTTGTATGGAGTTGCGGCGTCAGCTTTGATAGCAACCTTCATCTTGTCGCCAAAAGAAGAGTTGCGTGCGGCGTCTACCCAGCACTGGAATTCACTCATGCCTCCGTTGATGGAGTCAGTAGGAATACCCATTTCCTTCTGAAGATTGTTGACGTCTCCAGCTTCATGCTTGAGAACATCAGACATTTTATTCATAGGCATACCGAAGGAAGCGAGTCCAACGAAGTTCTTCTCCTGCATAGCAGAGAGAGAGAGTCCTGAGAACTTGCTCTTGAATCCTTCGAGCATCTCCTGCATATATCCTGGCTTGTCAAGTCCGATAAAGATCTTACCATCCTTGTCAACGATAATCTGCAGAACTTCTGTTTCTGGAACCTTGATCTCTGACACTGAGCCCGGCGCATTTACCTTCACTGCCTCATTCTTCACGAACGTTGACGTCAACATGAAGAAGGTAAGCAGAAGGACCATAACGTCAGACATAGGGGTCATATCTATCCAGACGTCGGCTTTCTTAATCTTTATCTTACCCATAATGAATAAAGTTTTAAAGGGTTAGTAATAAAGATTAAGCCTCTTCTGTATGGTTAGCTTCGTATGTCTTTGCGATAGTGTAACCAACCTCGTCAAGAGCGTAAGTGAGCTTATCGATCTTGTTTGAGTAGTAGTTATAAGCAACAACGGCGCACCATGAAGTCAAAATACCAGAAGCAGTGTTGACGAGGGCCTCAGAAATACCGGTAGAGAGCTCGAGAGAGTCACCACCACCACCAGCTGCAAGAGCGGCGAACGACTTGATCATACCCACAACGGTACCGAACAGAGCGGTAAGAGTACCAAGTGTTACGAGAGTTGCCAGAATTGGCATGTTCATCTGAAGAGTAGGCATCTCGAGCTGAACAGCCTCCTCGTGAGCCTGCTGGATCTTAGAAACCTTCTGCTCCTTCTTCAAACCTGGAGTCTTCTCCATCTCTGAGTAAGCCTTCAAAGAAGCTGTAACAACGTTACCTACAACACCCTGCTGCTTGTCGCAAAGCTGCTGAGCCTTAGCCATATCGCCAGCTGAAACTGCTGCCTTAACGTTAGCAACGAACTTAACGAGGCTGCTCTTGCCGTTTGCAGTGCGGAGAGCCAGACCACGCTCTACTGAAAGTGCGATCACAGTGAAGAGAAGTGTGATGATGACAGGAACGACGATACCTCCCTTGTAGATAGTACCGAGCAAGTTGCCTGGAAGTGGAGCGTTTGCGTTGTCGCCACCCTGGAAGTTACCTGGGTTACCGAGAACGAACTCGTAGAAGCATACACCTGCGATGAAGCAGAGTACGATGATCCAAAACGCTGCGCGAACGCCCTGAAAGCCCTGCTTCTTAGCCTTGGCTGGGGCTTTTGTCTGTGAATTTGCCATAATTTTGTTGAATTTGATTTTTAAGTTATTAATAAATTTAAGTTATATTCTCGATTAGCGCCTTTTAAAAGGCTGATTTAAAGTTTGTCTCGAAGGTCAACATAGTGATTTAGGCACTTCTTATCCGTGCAAAGATAGTAATTTAATATTGACTTTGATAAAAAGTTAAATCATTTTAACTACCTTGATGCGATTTTTTCCCTTTCAGAGTGCTTTTCTATATGCTTCGAGTGTTTTTATCCGCAATATTTTCCATCAGCGCATCATAAAGACACGCTGTTCGTCTGTCATGCCAGCAGCGCCAATGTGTCCTTGATGCGTTTCATCGCCTCGCGGATATTGTCGTCGCTTGTGGCATAGCTCATGCGGAAGCAGTATGGGTCGCCGAATGCATCGCCGCCCACTGTTGCCACGTGACCCACTTCGAGCAGGAACATGGCGAGATCCGTTGAGTTTTCTATCTTCTTCCCGTTGTAGCTCTTGCCGAAGAAGCTGCTGCATTTAGGGAACAGGTAGAAGGCGCCTTCCGGTTTGTTCACTTCCAGTCCCGGTATGTCCTTGGCGAGTTCTACGATGAGATCGCGGCGTCTTTCAAACGCTTTCCTCATTGTCTCCACACATTCCTGCGATGTGGTATAGGCAGCCTCCGCCGCTTTCTGGCTCACAGAGCAAGGGCCGCTCGTATACTGTCCCTGCAGCTTGTTGCATCCTTTCACTATCCATTCCGGAGCTGCTATGAATCCTATTCTCCATCCTGTCATGGCGTATGCCTTAGACACTCCGTTCACGATTATCGTGCGCTCTCTCATTCCCTCTATGTGGGCGATGCTGCTGTGCTTGCCCACGTAGTTGATGTGTTCGTAGATCTCGTCGGCGAGCACATACAGTCCTTCATGTCTTTTTATCACCTCAGCAAGCCCTCTGAGTTCTTCTTCAGAGTACACGCTGCCTGTAGGGTTGCTTGGCGAGCACAGGATGAGCATCCTTGTCTTTGGCGTTATGGCAGCTTCAAGCTGCTCCGGTGTCATCTTGAAGTTCTGTTCGAATCCGGCTTCAACGATAACCGGTTCTCCTCCGGCAAGTTTCACCATCTGAGGGTAGCTCACCCAGTATGGAGCAGGGATTATCACCTCTTCTCCATCATTTACGAGTGCCATCACCGTGTTGCACACACTTTGCTTGGCACCGTTAGACACGAGAATCTCGTTTGTTGAGTATTCCAGTCCGTTTTCCTTCTTCAGCTTTTCGACGATAGCCTTTCTCAGTTCGATATATCCCGGCACAGGCGAGTATCTCGAGTAGTTCTCGTCGATAGCTTTCTTGGCCGCCTCCTTGATATGGTCAGGTGTGTTGAAGTCCGGTTCTCCCACGCTCATGTTGATAACGTCGATACCTTGCGCTTTCATTTCTCCGCTTTTCTGCGACATCGCTAATGTAGCCGAAGGAGCGAGCCTGTTCAGGCGGTCTGATAATTTTGTCATATAAGATGTGTTATGTGTTTATATTTGTTGCAAAAGTATATTATTTTCTTCTCTTTAACGAATAATTCTCACTTTTATTTTGTAATATGTGTTAAGTAATAGCAACAAGGGCTGTTTCATAGAACAATATGTCTAAGAAACAGCCCTTTGCCGTGTATGTAATGTCTTGTTATTTCATTCTCCGGTCCATATATATATATTATAGGTGAAGGTTGTGTCCCATGCGCAGCTTTTTGGTCTGGAGATATTTGTAGTCGTATTCGTTAGGTGCGATTTCGATTGGTATGTTCTCCACGATTTCCAGTCCGTACGCCTCCAGTCCCACTCTCTTTGTAGGGTTGTTGGTGAGGAGTCTCATCTTGCTCACTCCGAGCTGTCTGAGAATCTGTGCCCCACATCCGTAGTCTCTCTCGTCCGGCTTGAATCCCAGGTGTATGTTTGCCTCTACGGTGTCGAGACCTTTCTCCTGCAGTTTGTATGCGGCAATCTTGTTCATCAGTCCGATGCCTCTACCTTCCTGCTGCATGTATACCACTACGCCCTTTCCTTCTTTTTCTATCATCTCCATCGACTTGTGGAGCTGTTCTCCGCAGTCGCATCTCTTGCTTCCGAAGATGTCGCCGGTAGAGCATGAGGAGTGAACTCTGACGAGGATAGGTTCGTTTGGCTCCCAGCTTCCCTTGATGAGTGCCATGTGTTCCATTCCGTTGCTTGTCTGGCGGAACGGCACGAGTCTGAAGTGTCCGTATGTCGTCGGCATGTCCACTTCTTCTCCTTTTTCCACGAGCACCTCATTCTTGAGTCTGTATGCTATCATGTCTTTGATGGAAATCGTCTTCAGACCGTATTCCTTGCCGAACTCCAGCAGCTGTGGCAGTCTTGCCATCGTGCCGTCTTCGTTCATAATCTCCATCAGTGCACCGGCAGGGTAGAGTCCTGCCATGCGGCAGAGGTCGATGGCGGCTTCGGTGTGACCGCTTCTTCTGAGCACTCCGTTGTCCTGTGCATAGAGCGGGTTCACGTGTCCTGGTCTGCCGAAGGTTGTCGGTTTGGAACTTGGGTCGGCGAGAGCCTTTATAGTCTCTGCTCTGTCGTGTGCGGATACTCCTGTGGAGCATCCCTCCAGCTTGTCCACCGTCACTGTGAACGGCGTGCCGAGCATAGAGGTGTTGTCAGACACCTGGTGTGGCAGGTCGAGTTCCTTGCATCTCGACATAGTGATGGGCACGCAGAGCACGCCTCTGGCATGCTTGAGCATGAAGTTCACTTTCTCGGCGTCGATCTTCTCGGCTGCGATGATGAGGTCGCCCTCGTTTTCGCGGTCCTCGTCATCCACTACGATAACGAATTTGCCTTCTTTGATGTCTTCGATGGCCTCTTCTACGGTATTGAGCTTTAAATTCTCCATTGTGATTGTTACCTTATTATATAATATATAAATTTCTTTGTATGTAAATTCTCCTGTTTGTCATCTTGCCGTCGGCTCCTCTTTCATTTCAGTGAGCCTGTCTGTCATCAATTTGTTGGTCTCGCTGATTTTCTTGAGGTCTCTCATCAGTCTCAGTCTGAATCTCCACATCCTGAAGAAGAAGAACAGACCTGCCGGCACGATTATGGCGGCGGTGATGTTCAGCCATTTCCTCTCGAACGGTCTTGTGTGTGATTTCACCATTATCACGGGATATTCGTTCAGACAGTTTATCACCTTTCTGTCTTTTGAGTTCGAAAGGTCGGCAATGGTGCTTTCGAGCAGTTCGCCGATGCGCTCCATCTCGTGGTCCGGCTGATATTTGAAGAACACGTTGATGAAGTTTGGCGGAGATTTCAGCTTGTGTGTCGTGGCATACTGCTTTATCTCCTTGGTTATCTGTTCGATGTTCTGCCGGTCTTTCTCATAGTCGGGAGTCTCTATTATCACCGTCTTTCTCGTTATGCTCCTCTTCGTTCTCAGTCCGAGCAGCTTTGCCGCCACCTTCTTGTATGCGTCGATGTTGAACACCACGGAGTCATTGTTCGCCTTATAGGTGAAGAATATGGCGAGCGGTGTCAGTACGGCTGTCGCGATGCTCTTTCCGAACCATACCGCCCACATGCCGCCGCGCGCCATTCTGTATCCGGTATTGTCGAAGATATAATATACGATGAATACGAGCACCGAGATGATTACCGGCACTCCGAGTCCGCCCTTTCTGATGATTGCTCCCAACGGGGCACCGATGAAGAAGAATATGATGCACGACAGGGCGAGCGTGAATTTGTTTATCGCCTCTATCTTGTGCTGGCGCAGCAGCTTGTCGCCGTCGCCCGTCACCATTGCCTTGAACTGCAGTTCGTTCATGTTGTTCTGCACCGTCGACATGGCGTTGTTCACAGCCCTCAGCTTGTTGTCTGCCGTTAGCGATTCGAATTTCTTCTTCACGTTGAATTTTCCGCTCTCCACTTCTTTCTTTATCCTCATGGAGTCGCTTCTCGAAATCTTCTGGCTGCCCAGGAGCATGAATCGGGCGTCTTTGTAGAATGCACGTCCGATGCTGTCATATTCATGACTTATCGAGTCCATGTCGTGGCTTATCTGGGATATGCTCTTTGCCTTGGCGTTGTTGGAAAGCGAACTTGCGTCGGCAAGGTTGAATCCGTTGTCGAAGTCGAGTACGATTTTCTTGGAGATGAACGTCTCCCGTCTGTATGGCACGTTGGCGCTGCCCGTGACGTCAGACGACTTCATGTTTTCAAACCACTCTCCGCTATGCAGCGTCAGCACGAGGTGCTTCTTCTCTGCCGTAGACTGCAGCATGCCCGAGTCTGCGAGTATTATCGCTGCATCCTCGAAACTGTCGGTCATGCGGTAAATCATTATGCCATAGAGCATTCCGGAGTTAAGGTCCTTCTTCTGCACATACAGGTTGCAGTTCGGTATTCCGTCGTAGAACACGCCTTCCGGTATTTCCAGTTCCGGACTCTTCTGCTTCATCGACATCAGCAACTGAGCGAACTGCATGTTGGCGCTTGGTGCCACCACATCCTGGAAGTAGAACGACACTCCGGATATTATCAGTGTTATGGCTATCAGCGACCTGAAAGCCTGCATCAGCGATATTCCGGCAGCCTTGATGGCAGTAAGCTCACTGCTCTCGCCGAGGTTTCCGAAGGTTATCAGCGACGACAGCAGGATGGCCAGCGGCAAAGCCTGCGGCACGAGAATCAGACTCATATACCAGAAGAACTGCGCCATAACCTCCACCGACAATCCCTTGCCGATGAGTTCATCGACATATCTCCATAGAAACTGCATCATCAGCACGAACTGGCAGATGAAGAATGTTCCGATGAAGAGCATCCCGAATTGTCTGGATATGAAGATGTCTAATTTCTTTATTCTAAGCATTGTCTTGTGGTATCATAGGGCGTCATTGCCCAATAACGGTGCAAAAATACTACAAAAAATCGGAAGTCAGAAAATATTTCCTTCTATTTACCAAGTTTTGAGTATTTCAACATTTCCCGATGCGTTATTTGTGTTATAATCAGTGGATATGTCATGTAGCAGCGGATATGTCATATATCAGCGGATTTCATTTCCGGTGTCAGCGGTTTTCATTGGCGTTTTGTTTTTTCGTTGTGCCAATAATCCCCAGACTGTCTGATGGCCGATTAGAGGGATATACAGTCAGATACGAAAAACTCCCCTGAAATCCGTTGTATGGTTTCAGGGGAGTAGCTTTCCAGGTCGGATCGTTCAAGTGCCGACGTTATTTCCTTTTTCTGTTGGCTCTTTGCTGGCGGTATTTCGCTTTCTGCATGGCTGAGCCACTACCGTGGGCACCAGTTATGTATGCCTTTTTCTTGGCTTTCGTCTTCACCTTGCCGTTGGAGTCGTCGCTCTTTCTGGCCGGTCTGAAGGTCATGCCGCCTTCGATGATCTGATCTATGTCCATAGTCGTGATATTAATGGTGGAAGAGTCTTACGCCGGTGAATGCCATCGTGATGCCATATTTGTCGCAGGTGTCGATGACATGGTCGTCACGCACCGAACCACCTGCCTGTGCGATATATTCCACACCGCTCTTGTGGGCGCGTTCGATGTTGTCGCCGAATGGGAAGAAGGCATCGCTGCCCAGTGCCACCTTGGTGTTCTTGGCAATCCACTCCTTTTTCTCCTCCATCGTCAGCACCTCCGGCTTCTCTGTGAAGAACTGCTGCCATGTGCCGTCGGCGAGCACGTCGTCGTGGTCCTCGCTGATATATACGTCGATTGTGTTGTCGCGGTCAGCGCGGCGGATACCCGGCACGAAAGGAAGGTTCATCACCTTCGGGTGCTGGCGCAGCCACCAGATGTCAGCCTTGTTGCCGGCCAGACGCGTGCAGTGGATGCGGCTCTGCTGTCCGGCGCCGATGCCGATAGCCTGTCCGTCCTTCACGTAGCAAACAGAGTTGCTCTGTGTGTATTTCAGTGTTATGAGACTGATGATGAGGTCGCGCTTGGCCTCCTCTGTGAATTCCTTGCTCTTGGTAGGGATATTCTCGAAGAGCTTCGGGTCGTCGAGCTTCACCTCGTTGCGTCCCTGCTCGAATGTGATTCCGAACACCTGCTTGTGTTCAATCGGTGCTGGTTTGTAAGTAGGGTCTATCTTAATCACATTGTATGTACCCTTGCGCTTGTCGTGGAGGATTTCCAGAGCCTCAGGCGTAAAGTCCGGGGCAATAACTCCGTCGCTCACTTCCCTCTTGAGCAGCGTTGCCGTAGCGGCGTCGCAAGTGTCGCTCAATGCCACGAAGTCACCGTATGAACTCATGCGGTCGGCGCCGCGTGCCCTTGCGTATGCACAGGCGATGGGTGAGAGTTCCATCTTCAGGTCGTCAACGAAGTATATCTTCTTCAGTGTGTCGCTCAGTGGCAGGCCCACAGCGGCGCCTGCCGGTGATACATGCTTGAAGCTGGCTGCTGCAGGCAGTCCTGTAGCTTCTTTCAGCTCCTTCACGAGCTGCCAGCTGTTCAGGGCGTCAAGGAAGTTGATGTAGCCCGGACGGCCGTTTAATACTTCGATTGGGAGTTCGCCCTCTTCCATGTAAATTCGTGAGGGCTTCTGATTCGGATTGCATCCGTACTTTAACTGTAACTCTTTCATTATAATGTCTCTTTACCTATTTTGCTGCAAAATTACTTCTTTTTTGTCAGATGTCAAAGCGTTGTGGCGAAAAGTGTATATGACGTGCGGAAGAAGGCATTGAAAGAAGCCGGTCTCCGCATAGACAGGAGACCGGCAATAATTTGTCTTTATAGAGAAAATGACCCGTTGCGGAATAAGTTTAGCGCACACTTAATCCTAATAACCGATTTGGGTTAATTTGGGCACGGCGCTTGCCCAACTGGGGCACGGTGCTTGCCCATCATGGGTAACGTGCTTACCCCGGATGGGCAGATTTGCTGTCAGACATCTGCCCAATAAGTGACTGTTGAAACACCCATATTTCCATATTACAGGATTCTGCCAACGCAAACGATTCCTGTCGTCTGAATTCCTCTCACTTGACAATTCCTTCCATCTGACAATTCCTTTCATCAGCAAACTGTCCAGACAATTGCCTGACAATCGTAAGATAGTCAACTGTCTGTTTGTCAGAATGTTACGTCGAAAAACCAGATGGTCTGACAGTTTTTTGGAAATTCTCTGTCATACTGAAAATCAGCGTTATTTCTTCCATAGCTTCGTCATGTCTTCGAGAGTCTTGCCTTTAGTTTCAGGAACCAGTTTCCAGACGAATAGTGCGGCAAGCACACAGATGACGCCATACATCACATAGGTGAACCAATGTCCGAAGTCGTCGCCTTCGGTGAGATGCATGTTGAATAGCGGTACGAAGGTGGAACTCACGATGAAATTGAATATCCACTGGAAGGCTACTGCAATGGCAACCGCTGCACCACGTATGGTGTTTGGGAAGAGCTCGGCGATGAGAACCCAGGCGATAGGGCCCCACGAGAACATGAAGCTCGCACTGTATACCATGATGCTCAGCATCGTCACCGTGCCAAGACTCGGGTTGCCGAAGGTGAGTGCCACGCCGAGCGCACCTATTGCCATGCCGATAGAACCCCAGATGAGCAGAGGCTTGCGTCCGAGTTTCTCTACCGTGAACACGGCAACGAGCGTGAACGATATGTTTACGATACCCATGATAACGGTCTGCACCATAGGGTCTTTCATTCCCATGTCTTCATAGATGCGGGGAGCGTAATAGAGCACGGCGTTGATACCCACTGCCTGTTGGAATACCGAGAGCATCACTCCCACGAAGATGCAGAGGAAACCATAGGTCATGAGCGGTTCCGTCCTCACGGTAATAGTCTCCTTTATATCTTTGATTATCTCCTTCGCCTTGTTCGAACCGTTGATGCGGGCGAGGATCCCCTCAGCTTTCTTGTCCTGTCCTATCATCACGAGATAGCGAGGGGTTTCGGGCACGAAACATATCAGCAGAGTGAAGAGTGCTGCCGGCACGCATTCGCTGCCGAACATATACCTCCATCCCGTTTCCACCGTCCATTGGCAGTCTGCCCAGTTGGCAATCTTGCCTACAGCATCGTATATAGGGTTGGCGTGAGATCCGAGGATGATGAAGTTGACGAAATACACCACGAGCTGTCCGAAGATAATCGCAAACTGGTTCCAGCTGACGAGCATTCCGCGGATATTGCTCGGTGCCACCTCGCCGATATACATCGGACAGATGGCAGACGCCATTCCTACACCGAAGCCGCCAAGCACACGGTAGGCATTGAACACATATAGCAACTCCAGGCTTGCCTTGCCCTGTGGCATAATATACGATTCGGGTTCCATCGAACCCCATGCCGACAGGAAAAAGCAGATGCCGGCGAATATCAGCGAACGCTTGCGGCCGAAGCGGCTTGCGAAGAATCCGGATATGGCGCTGCCGAAGATGCAGCCGATGAGAGCACTCGAACTGGTGAAGCCGTGCATGAAGTCGGAGTACTGAAAGTCGGCAGCTCCTTTGAAGAATGCCTGTAGTCCCTTCTCTGCCCCCGAAATCACAGCCGTGTCGTAGCCGAAGAGCAGTCCGCCCAACACCGCCACCATGACGATAGAGATGAGATATGACCTGCTGCCGTTTTCCTGCCAGGCCACATTCTGTTGTGTCTGTTTCATTTTGTTTTTTGTTTTACGTAGGTTAGTTCGTTATTATGAGGCAAAGGTAATGTTTATTGTCCGAAAAACATAATGTATTGAGCAGAATAATTATGAAAAACGTTTCCGTAGCATCGATAATCCACTTGTTTTGGCATTTTTTACACCATAAAACAAACTGTCATGTTCCTTTTTGCCGATGTTTTAAAAATAAGTCGATAATTTTGCGTAAATTTGCATCCACGGAAAAGCCGACGTTTCCATACACGGTGGTGTGGGGCGCAGACAGGCATTCCGTTATATAGGCAAGATGAAATTCAGAGACGTTATAGGACAGGAAGAAGCCAAGCGGCAGCTGCTGCAGCTCGTCGCCGAAGGCCGTGTGCCCCATGCCATGCTATTCTGTGGCCCGTTGGGATGCGGCAAGATGGCGCTTGCCATGGCTTTTGCCTCATTCCTGCTCGGAGAGCGTGACGACGATGATGCCGACCAGCATGCCGCCACAGCAGCCATGCCGCCGCTAACCGCCGACAAACGCCGCAGCGCAGAGGCGATGCTTGCCAAATGGGGACATCCCGACCTGTTCTTCTCATATCCCGTGATAAAACCTGCCGGCACTTCGTCAGACCACAAGATGGAAAGTGATGATTTTGCCCGGCAATGGAACGAGATGATATGTAAGTCGCCGTATTTCTCAATGGCCAACTGGCTCACTGCCATGGGGGCCGCCAACCAACAGCCGATTATCGGAGTGGGAGAGAGCAATGCGCTCGTACGTAAACTCAGCATGAAGTCGAGTCAGGGCGGATACAAGGTGTGCATAATATGGTTGCCGGAGAGGATGAACGGTGAATGCGCCAACAGTATGCTGAAGCTGATTGAGGAGCCGCCACACCAGACCGTGTTCATAATGGTTTGTGAGGAACCGGAGAAACTCCTTGAAACTATCCGCAGCCGTACGCAGCGGTTCGACTTCAAGCGCATAGACACTCCGTCGATGGAGCAGACGCTCATAGACAAACGATATGTGGCGCCCGATATGGCCCACCGCATAGCGAGAGTGGCAAACGGCAACTGGCTTGCCGCAGAGGCAGAACTTGATGCAGGCAACGAGAACAGACTCTTTCTCGACATGTTCATAATGCTCATGCGACTGGCATATATGCGCAAGATAAAAGACCTGAAGAAATGGAGCGAAGCGGTGGCGGGATACGGAAGAGAACGACAGAAGAGTATGCTCGCATATTTCGGAAGACTCATAAGAGAGAATTTCATGTATAACTTCCAGAACCCCGAACTCAACTACATGACTGCCGAAGAGGAGAACTTCTCGAAGAATTTCGCCCGTTTCATCAACGAGGCGAACGTGGTGGAGCTGTCGGAACTCTACGAGCGGGGAATACGCGACATCGGACAGAACGCAAATGCCAAGATCGTGTTCTTCGACATCGCGCTGAAGACAATCGTGCTGCTCATACAGAAATGACATTCCGGATGGGAAGCACGAACAATATATATATACACACACAATGTTTTATTATTAAAGAAAAGAGAATTACGATATGGACTTCAAGAATATGAAATTCACCGTTGGCGACGGTTGTTCTCGCGGACTCTGCCGAAGAGGCTGCGGAAGGCAGGACCGCCAGCTGAATACATACGACTGGCTCGCTGATGTGCCGGGAAATGCCGAGAGCACAGACCTTGTTGAGGTGCAGTTCAAGAACACCCGAAAGGGATATTACCATAATGTCAATGCCCTCGATCTGAAGAAGGGCGATGTGGTGGCTGTGGAGGCAAGTCCGGGTCATGATATCGGAGTGGTGACGCTCACGGGAAAGCTCGTGAAACTGCAGGTCAAGAAGGCGAACCTCAAGTCTATGGACGACATCAAGCGCATATATCGCATAGCGAAACCCGTGGATATCGACAAATGGCGCGAGGCGAAGAGCCGCGAACACGGCACCATGATTCAGAGCCGACAGATAGCCAAAGACCTCAACCTGCAGATGAAAATCGGTGATGTGGAGTATCAGGGCGACGGCAACAAGGCGATTTTCTATTATATCGCCGATGAGCGAGTGGACTTCCGCCAGCTTATCAAGGTGCTTGCCGAGACTTTCCATGTGCGTATCGAGATGAAACAGATCGGAGCCAGACAGGAAGCAGGACGCATCGGCGGAACAGGACCTTGCGGCAGAGAACTGTGTTGCGCCACATGGATGAAGAACTTCGTGTCGGTGAGCACAGGAGCAGCCAGATATCAGGACATCTCGCTCAATCCGCAGAAGCTCGCAGGTATGTGTGCCAAACTGAAATGCTGTCTCAACTATGAGGTGGACAGCTACATAGAGGCAGGTCGTAAATTGCCGAGCCGCGAAGTGGTGCTGCAGACTATTGATGGCGACCACTTCCTCTTCAAGACAGATATCCTGGCAGGTCTTGTGACATATTCCACCGACAAGCGCCTCGCAGCAAACCTCGTGACAATCACCGCCCAGCGCGCACTCGAGATTGTGGAGATGAACAGGCGGGGAGAAAAGCCTGACTCGCTCAGCGACAGCGATGAGCCTATGACGGAGAACCACCAGGTGGACCTTCTGGCAGGCGAGAGTCTCACGAGATTTGACAAGGCAAAGAAAAAGAAGAAACAGAAGTCGCGTGGCAACAAAGCTCAGGACAACAAGGATGCTAAGGCTGCAAACGCCAACAACCAACAGCCTGCAAACAACCAGCAGGCTTCTGCTGAGAACAGGAAGCAGCGCCGGGCAGAAGGCAAGCAGCAACGTCAGGAGGACAAGCCACAGCAGCAACGCCAGGAGGGCAAGCCGCAACAGCGCCAAGAGGGTAAACAACAACAGCGCCCTGATAACAAGCCACAGCGTGACGCCAAACCTCAGCGCCCTGATGCCAATGGCGACCAACAGAAACCGCAGGACGACCGTCAGAGACAGCGCGGACCTAAGCAGCAGAGGAATGGTGGAAACGGAAACGGCGGACAGCGTCGTCGTCAGGGAAAACCTAACACTCCCCAACAGCCGAAGCAGGAGAAAGCCAATGACGGCGTCAACCAGTAAAAATAACGACAACGCAGATATGCACTTCAGACACACCATATTATATATAATGACATTCGCCGCAGTAATAGTGGCGAATGTCTTTGCATCATGCACCACCGACACCGTGTATGACACCTACGACCATACGCCGCTATCAGGCTGGGAGAAGAACGACACCCTGTCCTTCGACGTTCCCAAGATGAAGCACGCTGGTGTATACTCTCAGTCGCTGGGCGTCAGAATGACGGAGATATTCCCGTTCACGAGCGTCAGTCTGATAGTGCAGCAGACGGTATATCCTTCTGGCAAGGTGGTTACCGACACCATCAAGTGTCCTATCACCGACAGCAGAGGAAATTTTCTCGGCGATGGTGTCAGTGCATACCAATACTCTTTCCCCATCCGTGAGATATCTCTCAACAAAGGCGACTCGCTGCATATCAGTGTGCGCCACAACATGAAGAGGGAGATACTTCCCGGTGTGTCAGACATCGGCGTGAAGATAGTGAAGAGATGATGGAGAATCTGATATGGAATTTCAGGATAAACAAAATCCTCTCTTCTGAATAAATCAAAATCCAGGCAAGCCCTAATGAACGTTTAGGGTTAAAACATAATGACCGATTCTGGTTAAAAAATATAATGACCGATTGTGCACTAAGCTGCAATCGGTCATTTTGTTTTCTTATGTCATTGAATGTTATTTCGGCATATTCCTTGCCGCATCGATTCTCAGGAAGATGAAAAGAAGAATCGTGAATCCCCATAGCGACGATCCTCCGTAGCTGAAGAACGGCAGCGGAATACCGATTACAGGCGTCAGTCCCAACACCATTCCCACGTTGATGAAAACATGGAAGAGGAAAACGCTCAATACGCAATAGCCATACACCCTGCCGAAACGGAACGGTTGTCGCTCCGCCATCTTTATCAGTCTGATGATGAGGGCGAGGAACAATAGCAATACTCCAGCTGACCCTACGAATCCCTCCTCTTCGCCAACGGTGCAGAAAATGAAGTCGGTGTCCTGCTCCGGCACGAATTTCAATTTCGTCTGTGTTCCGTTCAGAAATCCCTTGCCCTTCAGTCCGCCAGAACCGATGGCTATCTCGCTCTGGTGAACATTGTAGCCGGCACCCTTCAGGTCTTCATCGAGACCAAGCAGCACGTTGATGCGCACTCGCTGATGAGGCTCCATCACATTGTTCAATACGTAGCTTGCAGAATAGAAGAATGCCACTGAACCGACGGTGAACAACAGGATAAGGAAATAGTTGCGCATCCTCGTATACAACGCCTGGTATAGCAGATAGCCGATGAGAATCAGCGTAACTGCGAGCTGTACGTAAACGATATTGAAAGGCAACACGAATTCTGCGAACAGTACCGACAGCACCGTAACACCCACTGAATAAGCTATGATGAGCCACGACTTGTGTTTGTCTTTGCAGTATGTGCGCACCATGCCGGCTGTGAATATCTGTACCAGCAGCAACACGACGAACGGTCCGATAGGAGTGGGCGAGGGTTCGATGAGAGTCTCGCCGTATCTGATTCCCACAACGAAATACACCACCATCGCTACTCCTGTGAACAATACGCTGCCCGGCATTCCCTCACGATAGAACATCAGGAAGAAAGACAGGTATACCAATGCAGAACCCGTTTCCTTCTGTGCCACGATGAAGAGCATCGGCAGCAATACGATGCCGCAGGCAGTGGCGAAGTCGCGCCAGCGGTGTATGTCGAAACCATAGGCGCTCATGAATTTCGCCACGGCAAGGGCCGTGGCAAACTTGGCAAACTCTGCCGGTTGCAGTCGCAGCGGACCGAGCACGAGCCACGATCTCGATCCTTTGATTTCGTGTGGGTTGAATATCGTGGCAAAGAGCAGCAGGAGCAACACCATATATATCACGTAGGCGAAGGTGTCGTAGAACTTGCTGTCGAGCATCAGCAACACGAAGCCCAGTGCTATCGAAGTGCCTATCCATACTATCTGCATGCCGGAGCGGGCACCCAGTGAGAATATGTCGTTGTCGCCATAGGTGTAGCTCGCTCCGCATACGCTGATCCATCCGAAGCAGAGCAGTGCCACATAGATTATTATCGTCCACCAGTCCAGAGAGCGAAGCACGCTCGGTTGTTTATCTGTCACTTGAGCCATAAGCTATACGTCTGTGTTGGAATGCCTCTGCCTCTTTCTCAGAAGAAGGCGACAGCTTTCCGTTAATATACTGTTCCATCATCAGTCCGCCGATAGGTACACCGTAGTCGGCTCCCCATCCTCCGTTCTCCACGTAGACGGCGATGGCAATCTTCGGTTTGTTCATCGGGGCGAAGCCCATGAATACGGAGTGGTCATGGCCGCGGTTCTGAGCCGTACCGGTCTTTCCGCAGGCTTCGAATGGCAGACGGGAGAGCATCTTGCAGGTGCCGTCCAATGCCGACTTCCTCATACCCGCCACGATATATTCATACGACCGGTGGTTTGCCTTGGTGTAGTGGCGCTCTCTGAATTCCGGTTTGAGATACTCGCCCTTCACCTTCTTCACCACGTGTGGTGTATAGAAGAATCCTCTGTTGGCGATAGTCGCTCCCAGGTTGGCAATCTGGAGCGGGGTGAGGTTCACCTCGCCCTGTCCGATGCTGATACTGATTACCGTCAGTCCGTTCCACGATCCCTTGTATGCCTTGTCGTAGAACTGTGCGTTTGGAATCAGTCCGCGTTTCTCTCCCGGCAGGTCTATGCCCAGTTTATATCCGAATCCCATGCTCACCATGTAGTCGCGCCATGTGTTCATGGCATCCTGCACGGTTTTGTATCTCTTTCTGTTGCCCAGCATATAATACAGTCCCCAGCAGAAATATCCGTTGCATGATGTGCCTATTGCCGGCACTATGGATAACGGTGAGGCGTGTCCGTGGCATCCCACATGGAGTCCGCGGAACGAGAATCCGTGATGGCATGGGAAAGCCGTTGATGGCGACACGATGCCTTCGGTCAGGAACGTCAGACCCTGTGAAGTCTTGAAGGTGGAGCCCGGAGGATACTGTCCCATGATTGAGCGGTTGAGCAACGGACGGTAGGGGTCTTTCATCAAGTAGTGGTGCATCTTGCCTCTCATCCTTCCCGTCATCAGGCGCGGGTCGTAGCTTGGCGACGACACCATGCAAAGCACCTCTCCCGTGGCAGGCTCGATGGCAACGATACTTCCTATCTTGCCCTGCATCAGTCTCTCGCCGAGCGCCTGCAGCTGCAGGTCGATGCCGAGCGTGAGGTCCTTGCCGGCAATGGGCTTGGTGTCGAACTTGCCGTTCTGGTAGCTGCCCTGTATTCTGCCGTGTGCGTCGCGCAGCAGGATATGCACTCCCTTGGTGCCGCGCAGCTCTTTCTCGTAGTATTTCTCTATGCCGAGCTTTCCGATATAGTCGCCTGCCTGGTAGTAGTCGTCGTCTTCAATGTCGGCGAGTGAAACCTCGCTCACATCGCCAAGCACGTGGGCGGCATAAGGATACATGTATTGTCGGATGCTGCGCTTCTGTATGTAGAAACCGGGAAACCGGTATATCTTTTCCTGGAACACGGAGTTCTCCTCTGATGTCAGCTGGCTCATGAAGAGCTGCTGGGTGAATCTGGAGTAGCCGGGGTTCTTTGAACGGTCTTTTATATCGTTCATCCTTTTTATGAAGAATTCCTTGGTAATGCCCAAGGCGTTGCAGAAAGCCATGGTGTCGAGGCGTCCGCTCTCCTCGTTCATTATCACCATTATGTCGTAGGCATGCTGGTTGTATACGAGGAGTTTGCCGTGGCGGTCGGTGATGGCGCCACGGGCGGGGAATTCTATTTTTTTCAGGAATGCGTTACTGTCGGCATTCTTCTTGTAGTCCTCACTCATGATCTGCAACGCGAAGAGTCGTATGATGTAGATGATGATGATGACCATGGCAACGCCGCCAATCACGTATTTCCTGTTTTCTAATCCGAAATCTTTGCTCATTTCTTGAAATTGTTGTTTCCTGCTTTCGTCAGTCTCTTCTCACGTTTTCCACCACGAGCACGAGCAATACTGTTATTATGGTGCTTCCCACGATGTTGTATATCCACTGCAGCCAGTTGAAGAAGTTGAAGGTCTCGAGTGTGAAGAATGTGATACAGAATATGAACACGAGTATTGATGTGTAGCTGATATACTTCACCGGACCGAGCGTGCGGAACGACGGTTTCAGGTCGTCCTGGTTGTCGTGTGCCACGAAAATGTTGAGCACGTATGGCTGTAGCAGCGACATGAGAGTCATTGAGGCTGCCGCCAGTCCGGGGGTGTTAGAGAAGATGTCTACACACAGTCCGATGACAAATCCCCAAAGTAGGTTTGCCCATTGCGGACAGAAGCGGTTGATGCGCAGCACGAGATATACGTAGAGTAGCGGAGTGGCGCATCCCAGCAGGTGTATGTTGTTGAGTACCAGCACTTGTGCCAGTACGAGTATTGTCAATAGGAGGATTCTTTTTATGATGTCGATGCTCATTCTTTGTTCCTTTCCCTTTATTGGTGATAAAGTTGTCGTGGCGGTATCGCCTTGTTATTTCTTGCTGGTGTCTCTCGGTTTCAGCGAGTCTTGAGCCGCTTTCAGCAACAGAGCCTTGTCTTTCAGCGCACTGTTGTCTATCACGCATACGTGGCGCAGTTTGCCGAAGTCGGTTGAGAGTCTTAGCTGCACTCGGTATGAGAGTCCGTCGGAGGAGTTGAACACGTGGAGAATCTTGCCCACCATTATTCCTGGCGGGAATATCGACGAGTATCCGTTTGTCACCACGTAGTCGCCGAGGGCGAATCTGGCGTGGCGCGGCACATCGTCAACATAGGCAATGTCGCTCGGTGTTCCCTTCCAGTGCAGGAAACCGAAGTATCCCCTCTTGCGTATCATGACGCTGATGTTCGAGTTCACGTTTATCACCGGCAATACTATAGAGTAGTGATCAGATGCCATATACACCACTCCCACTACTCCCGTGCCGCATGCCACTCCCATGTCCTCGTGTATTCCGTCAGCTTTACCTTTGTCTATGGTGATGAGGTTGTCTTCACGGTTTATGGTGCTCTGTATCACCTTCGCCGGAATGAGCTTGAAGTCGGCAAGCGCCTGTTTCTGACACTGTTCCATGGCGAGGGAGTCGCCGTGGTGGGTGGCGATGTATTGAGTGAGGGCTCTTACTTGCTGTTCGAGAATGAGGTTGCGCTCGCTGAGCTTTTTGTTGCTCTGCGACATGTTGAAGAATGTCGTTACTGAGGAGTTGTATTCATATACCTTTCCTGCCACGGCGTTTGCCGAGGAGAAGTATACGCTGCCCTGGAAATTGTTGAACCTGAACAGCAGCACGAAGCATATCACTTCGAGAAGGATGAATACGAACCAGTGGTTGTATTTCGCCAAGAAGGCAAGAAGATTGCGCATTGTGTATCAAAAGAAAAAAGGCAAGGCTGTAAAAAAGTAAAAGGACTCTCGCTAGTCAGCGCTGACTTTTTACTTTTCTACGGCACTATACCTTTTCGCTGTTAAATTGTATTTTGTATTTCTTTGTTATCTCATGAGGAATGAGAAGCGGTCAACGTTCTTCAACGCGATGCCGGCTCCCTTGGCAACACTGTGCAATGGATCCTCGGCGATGTGGAACTTGATGTTGATCTTGTCGGTCAGACGCTTGTCCAGACCGCGCAGCAGAGCGCCACCTCCCGTCAGGTATATGCCGTTCTTCACGATGTCGGCATAGAGCTCCGGCGGTGTGTTCTCAAGTGCTGAAAGCACGGCGTTCTCTATCTTTGCGATTGTCTTGTCGATGCAGTGGGCAATTTCCTGATAGCATACAGGCACCTCCATTGGCAGGGCGGTGATGCGGTTCGGACCATGTACCACATAGTCTTCTGGTCCTTCCTCGCCAAGGTCGGTGAGTGCGGAACCAACGTGTATCTTGATTCGCTCGGCCATACGCTCGCTCACCTTCACGTTGTGCTGACGGCTCATGTAGTCCTGAATATCGGCTGTCAGGTCGTCGCCGGCGGTGCGGATGGAGTTGTTGGATACGATGCCGCCCAATGAAATCACGGCAATCTCGGTGCTGCCGCCACCGATGTCAACAATCATGTTTCCCTCCGGAGCCTCCACGTCGATTCCGATACCGATGGCAGCTGCCATAGGCTCGAAAATCAGATATACGTCGCGGCCGTCGGCATGTTCTGCAGAGTCGCGCACGGCTCTCAGCTCAACCTCAGTAGAGCCTGAAGGCACGCCGATCACCATTCGCAGTGACGGCGAGAAGAGGCGGCTTCCTGTGTGTACCATCTTTATCAGTCCGCGCATCATCTGCTCACAGGCAGTGAAGTCGGCAATCACGCCGTCGCGTAGCGGACGGATGGTGCGTATGTTGTCGTGAGTTTTCTCATACATCATCTTGGCTTTCTCGCCAACGGCAATCATCTTGTCGGTGCGGCGGTCGAGAGCCACTACCGATGGCTCGTCAACTACTATCTTGTCATCGCTGATGATGATAGTGTTGGCGGTACCCAAGTCCATTGCTATCTCTTGTATAAATGAAAAGAATCCCATATTCGTTCTTTTGCTTTTACCTTATTATATATATACTAAGTTCTTGCAAGCTTTCCCGCTTGTCCTGTTTGTTGACTGGCAGACTCTTTTTTTTCTCTCTCTTGACAGGTTGCCGCCTGTTGTTGCCGGCTCTTCATGTCTCCTTCCCGTCAGTTTCCGTTAGTCTTCTCGTCAACTTTTCTTTCTTTTGCTCCTCGCTTATTTCTCAAACCATGCGTGGATAGCCGTGTCGTAGTGGCTGCTCACTCCGAAAGCTCTTGTGGCGAACATGCGACGGTCTTCGATGTCGGTCTGGGCGCCCTTCTTGTTCAGTATGTCGAGCAGCACACCATATTCAGCCTTGCTTGGCACGATGACAACGTCTTTGAAGTTCTTTGCTCCGGCACGGATCAGCGAGATGCCGCCGATGTCGATCTTCTCGATGATGTCGGTCTCAGAAGCTCCGCTTGCCACGGTGTCCTCGAATGGATAGAGGTCTACGATGACCAAATCAATCTCTGGTATCTCGAATTCCTGCATCTGGTCGCGGTCGCCTTCGTTGTCGCGGCGGGCCAGGATGCCTCCGAATATTTTCGGATGGAGGGTCTTCACTCTTCCGCCAAGGATAGAGGGATATGTCGTTACGTCCTCCACTGCCTGGCATTCATAGCCAAGCGACTCGATGAATTTCTGTGTACCTCCTGTAGAAAGGAATTTCACACCCTCAGCATTCAGTTTTGCGAGAAGCTCATCCAGCCCGTCTTTGTGAAACACTGATACCAATGCGGTCTTGATTTGTCTTGTTCCAGCCATTTTCTGTTTCTTTATATGTCGTGTAAAAATATGTATTTGGTTGCAAAGTTACAAAATATCGTTATATTTCCCATTCTATTGCGGCGAAAAAAATAGAGGATAGTAGCTATTTTTTGACTTTCGATAAACAAAGGGCGCTTATGGAGCAATTTATATTCCTTTTCAGCCCAAATCGGGCTTTGGAACTTGTCGTATCAAACGGCTTCATGACCGTTTCGGAATCTGCCGGAATCCGTTGCCAAGCGCCTTGTTGTCATACTATGCTGAAATAGAGCCGTCTGTAGGCGAGATATATGAAATCGGCGGTTTTCACCCATCGTCTCTTCTTCAGCATCGAGATGCACAGTCGGCAAATCCTGTCGCCGGGTTCGTATGTCAGCGTCTCGTCGGCGATGGCAGCGTCAAGATTGCTGTCGGCAAGACATCTGAAGGCGTTGGCGATGCCGATGTCCACTGCCTTGCGGTATTTGCTGCCGTCGGCTACGGTCATGAAGAAATCCGCCACGAGCTGGCATGCCCTCAGGTGGGAGCGTAGATGCTTCTCTGATATGGTATGCGTATACGAGGTGTTGTTGTCCATGCGGTAGTAATACACGTTCTTGTCTACGGTCGCTATCCGTGAGTGATACACAGCCCTCGGCACCACGGCATAGTCTTCGCTGAAGTCGATGCCCTCCACACTGTATATTCCGTTCTCCGTCAGTGTCTCCCTGCGGTATAGCCTGCCCCATATCCTGTTTTTCACTATGTTCTGGCATAGCAGTGCCTTCAGGTATTTCTCCTTTCCCATCTGTGGCGGTCCCGCATATCTTGTGGCCTTGCCGTCTCTCCATTCTGAATATCCGCCGGTTACGATGTCGGCGCCGCTTTCCTCAGCCTTCGCCATCAGCAGGGCTATGGCGTCGAGGGGCAGGATGTCGTCGCTGTCCACGTGGGTCACGTATTCTCCCGTTGCCTTCTGCAGGGCGGTGAGTCTTGCTCCGCCAAGTCCTCTGTTGTGGTCATGGCGGATTATTCTTGTCTGACTTTTCCTCTGGGGATATTCTTCGGCAACCCTTTCAAGTATGGCGATACTGCCGTCTTTCGAACAGTCGTCTACGAACACATATTCTATGTTACCGTAAGTCTGTTCGAACAGTGATCTCGCACATTCTTCTATATATTTCTCCACGCCATATACCGGCACGAGTACTGACACTTTCTTCATATCTTACAAAAGTAACACTATTTTCTCTTTCTCTCATTCCGTCTCTCCGGTTTTGTGTTAATTTAACCTTTTCGCATTCGCTGCTTTCTGATAGCCATAAACCCAAAACGGTAATTAGGCCGTTCAATGGTAGTATTTTATAACTGCTTGCTATCTTTTGCTTTTTATAAGGCGTCTTTTGCCTGTTTTTAATTCGCAATAGCACGCTATTACTCATTAAAAGCCAAACAAAATCCACTCTTCTAAAAGAACAAAATCCAGGCAAGCCCTAATGACCGATTTGGGATAAACCGGTCATCAGTGCTTGTTTGGTTTTTCTCCAGGCAGAAAAGAGATGGTCGTTTCATGGCAAAGGAGAACGGAGGTTGTGGCTTTGATATTCAAGATTTTATTTGTGTGGCGTGGCTTTATATTGACAAGCCCCGACGGGTAGTGCTTACCGGTCGGGGCTTGTTGTAGATATGGGGCTTATGCGCTTATTCTATGGTGATTTTCCATAATATAGCGTCGGGCTCGATGTCTGACAGGGTGACTGGAATCAATCTCTCCGTATCTTTCATCTTTGCCAACTTGTTATGGCCGCGTTGGGTTAGGTCTCTGATGAACGGTTCGCAATATACCTTTTCCGAACCGAGGTTGAGTCTGAGTTCACCTAAGTTTAACACCCACTTTATCTTGGTAGGCACGGCCTTCATCAGTGTGTGGTATTTTGTGTCTGCAGTCACTTTGATGCCCATCAGAGAGAGTTCTATTCCTGAACCCATGGCTATGCTGACGGAATTGATGGTTCCGGCATCGTCGGTGGTTACAGAAAACACTTCTTCTTCTTCGTTTTTCAGATAGCTATACAGATATGTGCCATCTCCGAAGTCGGTCTTGTCGACTTTTGAATATAGCCCAGGACAGGAGTTCGGGATGTCTTTGACGTTGGCACCGATTCTTGCCTTCCAGAATCCGGTGGCGTCACCAGTCCATTGCGCATTGATGTTCTGTACGCATACTGCCGTGCTGGTCGTTTCCGTTCCGATCGCGTTTGCATTTAGTGCTGCAGCTAAAGCGATGCAGCAAGTAGCTAATTTTTTTATTGTATTCATGTCGTAATTAATTAGTTGTCTGTTCCTACTTATTTTCTTGAAGCGAAGTACATTCCATCGTTGACAGCCATTCTCACCTGGTAGATGCCGGCCTGGTCTTGCGATACTTTCATCTTCTTGCCGTTGGGCAGAGTTGCCATGATGGTGCCGTCGTCGTTGAAACGGAACAGTTCCTTGATGGCGCCTTTGTCCTCGTAGCTCCAGCTCTTCTCCTTTTTGTTATATACAAGGTGTGACACCTCGCCGTCGGGAGAGGTTATCTCATAACCGTTCTTCAATGTCTTCACGGCATACATGCGGCCGTCTTTGCCCATCACATTTTGGGTCTCACCCACCTTGGCCATCACTTTGCTGCCGCTCCAGAACTCGATGGTGTTGAGGATGAACAGGTCTGCCACGCCACACACGGCATAGGCAGGGCTTATCAGAAGGAACACAAGTTCGTTGAGGAACTTGCAGCTGCTAAGGCTCTTGTTCCAGTCTAACACCTTGTTGGTCAATCCGAATGAACCGATACATGAACTCAGAGTCACCGCACCTGCTAACAGTGCAATAATGGATTTTGTCGTGAATTTTCTCATTTGCTATAGATTTTATTGTTATCAGATTATATATGTCTCTGCAAATATATGTTTTTTTCGCTTCCTGAACAATAATTACAGGGAATAAGTTGGATGAGAAGATTGTAAAAGTTGTTAACGCCGTAAGCTGTCAGAGGCGTAATCCTACGTTAGCTCCCAGTGTCATGACATGCATATACTCCCTGCTGCCATGGCTCGCCGGGGCCTGGATGTTGTAGTCCAGTAATATCATGGCAGAGAGGAATTTGCGCACGTCATACTTCAGCGACAGACCTGTGCCACAAGAGAAACCATGGTTGTTGCCGACGGGGATTCTGTTTATCTTCGTCTTTGGATACCATACACCGCCTCCCACGAGTTTGCTGCCGAATGAAAAGCGACGTGTTATCGGAAGTGAGAAATATGGGCCGACCATGGCGGTGAAATAGTTGAATGTCTTGTCGGGAGCATCTGTCTTGTTCACGATATATTGCAGATTCGAGAATGAGGTCCTGCCGCCAAAGCCTATATTCCTGTTTATAAACCACGCTCCCTCCAAACCTATCGTAGTTCCGGTGGAGGTCTGGAACACGTTGCCTTCGTCAAGGTCGTATTTGCTCAACGGCAGGTTGAATCCCATATACAGACTGAGAAACGAGTTGCGGTCGGTGTCGAATTCCTCGTATGCCACTTGCTTTTCCTTGATATTCAGTCCTTTGTCCTTGCATATCAGGTCGGCAAGCCAGTAGCCAAATTCCGTGGCCATGATGCCAATGCCGGCACCCACCATCACGTCGCTGAGCCAGTGTTTGTTGTTCGCCATACGCATCAGACCGGTGGCAGTCGCCACACTATATGCGCCTATTCCTACCCATGGGCTCTTGTAGCCGTATTCCTTGTTTAGCATCGTGGCTGTCATGAACGCCGTCGCGGTATGTCCTGAAGGAAAACTATGATTGTCGGAGCCGTCAGGGCGTGTCACGTTCGTTGTGTTCTTCAGTCCTTGCACTACGCCTGTCATCAATGCCACGGAGAAAGCGTCGCTGAGAAGCATCCGTCCCCACGACGACCGGCTTCTTACTCCTGCCGCTTTCATTCCTACCATAACGGCTGCGGGAGCAAACTGCGTGTAATTGTCTAACGTACGGTGGAATTCCTGCATGAAGTCATTTCTCAGCTTCCTGAACTTTGTGTCTTGATGCTTTTCTATAAGTCCTCCGATGATTAACGGCACACCGATATAAGTGGATTTGAAAAGTTTTCCTTGCGGCAGTCTGTCGATGAAGGCGATGGCTTTCTGCGAGCTGCTCATCGTGTCCGTTAGTGAAGTGACTTCTGCCGGATTGTCGACCGCAGTGGTTTCCAACAATGTGTCTTTTGTCAGGATATTGCCAGTCATCTTGGTGCTCAATGTGTCTGATGCTGTGTTTGTCGTGTCAATTTGTGCAATGCATCCTATGCTTGTAGATAATAAAATGATAATAATCAGATTCCTCATATTGATAATCGCATTTTTTATATTTATTGAAATAACTATTAAGATTGTCCCTTTATTGTGCAAGTCGTGAAATGTAACAGTTTTGTAACTTCAAGATCCAATTGTTGTCCGCTTCCATATCAGTCCCGTGTCCATCGCCATAGGCAGATGGACACTATATCCCCTCTGATATAGTCATTCCGTGTTGCTATTGGTGTCGCTTTAGGCATTTGCCGTTCCTCTCCGCTTACAGTGGTTTCCAGTCTTGTTTTGTCCCATTTTTGGGCACGTACCTTGCCCAAGTGGGGCAAGCACGTTGCCCAACATGGGCAAGCACGTTGCCCCACCTGGGCACATTTTCTTTTCATGTCGTGCCCAAAATCTTCCATTTTCCATGACAGTGAGAATAAAGTGCCCATCAGCCTTCTGCGACGGGCACAGACCTAAAATAGAAAGCGGATATCACTCTAGGAACACGGATTTGTCATCACGGAGTAACAACTTTTATATAAGACAAAAACCAGGATACCCACCCTGAAGCCTTTCAGACAAAAACCAAGATAAACCCCTGTATGCTTTTGCGAGCCTCACGGCTTGATTCCTGCCGTCCAGTTAGCCCTTACGAGAGCACGCTCTCGCCGGTCACCCTGTCCGCCATGAATCGGTGGTGACTTTTGGTCATCGCCTCGCAAAAGCATACAGGTGATAAACCAAGACAAACCTGCTGCGCAGTAAAGTATTAATATAACTCAGCCAATTGCCATCAGCCCCCTCTCGTTCTCCCCCGAAGGGGAGATGCAGGTTACTCTGTTAGCGGCAGATAATAAGATGTTTACAGATGATATTCAGATAGCCAATGGTATCTGTCCCTCCCCTACGGGGGAGGTTAGGTGGGGGCTGATGCCATCAGACTTGTTTTCATTTTCTGCCATTATACTTGCGGTTTATCATGGTTTTTGTATAAAAAACCATCAACCGAATCATTTGCTAAGTGAAAGGGAGAGCCCCGCACTTTCAAATCTAAGAAACACCCAAAGAGGAATCATTGAAAATTTCCCTTCGCGCGCATATATTAATATAATGTAAACCCCACACCTTTCCCTTCAATTCTGTCAAATAAAAGGAAAACCGTCACTTTTTTCTCATTTTCTTTTGAAAACATTTGGATGGTATGAGAAAAACCCGTACCTTTGCATCCGCTTTTGAGAACGAACGCTGTTACAAAACAGTTACTAAGTCAGAAAGAGCAACAAAAGAAAGAGTTCTTTGAAAAGATTACAATAAACAGAGAAGTAGTAGTACAAGAAGCAGGCTTCTTTTCCACCTTATATTATATAGGGGTCATGGAGAAAGAAGTTCTGGGTAGAACGAAACCTATCAATTTCTGAAGGTGATACCGAATGATTTTCGGAGGCATTCTGAACAGAGACAAAACGAACTTTCCTTCGGGAAAGGTCATTATAAAGAAACTTTACAATGGAGAGTTTGATCCTGGCTCAGGATGAACGCTAGCTACAGGCTTAACACATGCAAGT
>OJAW01000180.1_pt1 | contig 49901 bp, 69 predicted proteins | sample 1589151 | NCBI WGS metagenome assembly OJAW01 (sample SAMN03283290) | human gut metagenome | biome: human-associated habitat; material: feces | host: Homo sapiens | place: Peru | collected 2012
GTAAAAGATGCAGAAGCGCAAAAACAAGAAGCAGAAGATGCTGCAAAGAACCTTGAAGAAGTAAAAAAGAAATTACAAGATTTACAGCAAGTACCAGAAGATAAACGTGGCGAACAATGGTACGAAGAAAATGAAGAACTTAAAATATTACTTCAATATTATGAGCAATTAGAAAGAGCTAGAAAATCTCAGGCAGAATATGCGGCTCAGAAGGCATATGGCGCTGATAGAGAAGTTGGCACAACAGTTCAAAAAGAGATATATGGTGTTACCGGTGATGAAATTACCAGCCGGCTTGAAGATGTTGGCGAATACACATCAACAGAAGAAGCAGTTAGGTCATTAGCTGAAAAGACTGGGACTGTTTTAACAGAAGCTCAGATTGAGAAGTTAGATAAATTAGGTTCAGATTCAGAAAGAGCCGCTAAGTCAGTTGATTATTTAAGAGAGAATCTTGAGTTATTAGGTTATAGGTTCACCACTACTATGCAATCTGCATCTGAGTATCAATCTACTCAGGGGCAGTTGATGTCGGAATTTGCGCAAGCAGCCAATAATTCAGTCAAGTTAACAACTGCAATGCAGGAGCAACGGGATGCTTATATTCAAACAAATCAGGGCGAGTATGAGTATTTAAGTGGATTAAAAACACTAACTACAGAACAGCAACAATTTGTATCGGGATACCAAGCCGTTCTTCAAGTATTAGTATCAACTACTGATGGACTTAATGATGCAGCAAGCATTGTTGAATTTTTAGGCAATAGATTTGGACTCACCGTAGATGAAGCATTTAGTCTTGCCGTGGCTATTGGCGAAGTTGATAGTCGCGCAGTAGGTGTAAAAGACACACTTGTAACTCTTGCTGATGGTACTATAGCTATGGCATCTGCGTGTGAGCAAGCTGATGATGGCACCTGGCAGTTAGCTAGTGGATTAGAGCAATTAGGTGTTTCTGGTCAACAGACGGCTGGCGATTTAAGCACGCTTGAGGGACAGGCACTTGTGTTGGCTAATCAGTTACTTGAAGAAGCTGGCGCTTCCGATACTGCTCAAATGTCACTATATGACTTAACGGCGCAGACTATTATTTTTAACGATACAGGTATAGATGTATCTCAAAAAATAACAGCGTTACAGAATCTTGCCATTCAGGCTGGTGTTACTCAGGCGGCTATAGCCAATATTGGTACGCCGGGAGCTGTTAAAGACACTAGTATGTCTGTGCAAGAGGCCATGAAAAAATATGGTATGCCTGAAGCAGAGGCTAAGAGGTACGTTGCAAACCAGCAAAAACAAGAACAAACTGGGCTTACTGAGTATTATATACAGCTTCAATCCGAGATGGTTAAAGCTATGCAAGAAAGCCGCAAATCAACGGCATCGTCTTATGGTGGTGGAGGAGGCTCATCCTCAACTAAGAAAGACCAAGAAGAGGTCAAAGCACAAACCATCAATACCATTGAAGAACTGCGTGAATATCTGACTGATGAATCAACCCGTCTCAAGCTAATTGACCCAGATATTAGTAAATCAGATTTACAGTCAACCCTATCAGAAGTAGCTACTATATATCAATCCTATCAGGATTATTTATCTCAGCTCAAGCAACAAGGATTTGATGAAACTAGCGATAAATATAAAGAAGCTGAAGCTGAATTTGCTCGATTCATGGCTGTGCTTGAAGAGCTGTTCATGCAGATTGCTCAAAAGGGCAATTTTACCATTGAAGAGCTATATCAGAAGCTACAGAGTGCACTTGGGGATTCTACAGGCTTAGTTGAAGAATTTACTAACAAATTGAGTGGTGTTAACAATGCCGCCCAAAAATCAAAGGATAGTCTTCTTCAAATGGTCAAAGCTGGTAAAGAGCTACAAACTATCAATGTTGGTGCTTATTATACTGATAGTGGTAAACGCGTTGAGATAAATGAAGCTTATAAAATGGGTTTGCCAGCAGAAGATATTGTAAGTGGCTTTGAATCCGCTTGGGACGTAATCCACGCAAGGTTCGATGCTATTAACGAGCAATACGATGCTGCACGAAAAGAAGCTATTAGCAATGCCGCCGCTGAAAAAGAAGTAGCTCAAGAAGTATCAGATGAATATGACCGTCAGAATCAGCTACTTGAGGACAAGATAGCCCTTGAAGAAAAGCTCGAAGCCCTAGAAAAAGCTAAACAACGCCGTATGCTTGTATATAGCGAGGGGCGCTTCCAATATATGCAAGATGCCGATGCTATATCTAGTGCACAAGCTGAGTATCAAGAGACATATCGAGATGTTGAGCAACGTCAGATTAAAGAACTTATGGATATGATTGGCAGTGAGTCATCTAAGTTCTTTGCGGATTATTTTGAAAAAGGCGGAGATGTAAGCGGGTATGCAGGATATCTTCAATCTCATCTGATGGAGTATGCTAGAGGGAAACTTGGTGGTAGTGTTCTCGAAGGAATATCAGATGCTCAGTTGTACGATATTTTTGGTGAGGCTATGAAGCCAGGTAAGGCGTATGAGCAACTTGCAGCAGCGGAAGCAGCAAGACAAACTGCACTCGAAGGAGCTCGTGCTAGAAAAGAAGAGCTAAAGAAGCAAATTCGCGAAGAAAACGTAAAATATCATGGCGTTGATACAGACTTTGGCGAAAAGATAAAGAATGCCCAATCTCAGAATGAGGTAGCATATTGGACTAAGCTCAGAGATACCAAGCAACAGATGATTAAGGAATATAGAGAGGCATATGGCGATGAAGCCGCCTCAAAATATTTCGGAACAGATGTTAGTAAACAAGATACGTGGAAGACTAACCGTGACTTATACAAAGAGGCATATGAATCTGGCAGCAAAGCATGGCAAACAAGGGCTAACGAATTTTATACTGGTGACAAAGAGTATAAGTACGGTGGATACACTGTTGAAAATCCTGACCTTAAAGCGGCACAGTATAATGCGGCAAATGCCGTTGATTTTGAGGGGTTTGGTGACCAGAGATTATATAATAGAATTTTCGCTGGTTCCATAACCAAAGATGAAATTCAGAAGCTATATGATGGCTCTAAATCTGACGTATCTAAGGGATACTTATTAAATCTAGCGTCTGAAATGCACAAAGCTGGTATTTCTGGGTATGCAGGGGGTACAAGAAGTGCCGATAGAGGGTTATCGATTGTTGGTGAAAATGGTCCAGAGTTAAGAGTGCTGAATCAGGGCGATGGTATATTGCCAAGTGGTATAACAGACAATCTATGGCGATGGGGTTCTATGACACCTAGTGATATGTTGTCATCTTTGGCTCAAAAGGCACAGAGTTGGGCGCAGACGCTCAATATTAGCAATGTTACATTGCCAAATGTGCGCGATGCTCAATCGTTCGTAAGTGGATTAAGAGAATTGGCGCAACAATATGTGACAAGACGTAGTTAACATAATATCCTAGTAGGTTGAAATATACCTACTAGGATTATATAAAAGAGGTGATTTAGTGTTACCTAGTGAAGAATTATTACAATCTATTGATATCATAGCCCAAAATGCGGCTAAAAATGGGGTTAAGATATATACAGCCATAGTAACGGCCGTAGTTGATAATAATACCTGTTCAGTGCGTGTCAATGGCAAGACACATAGTAATATAGCGTATTATGGTGATGCACCAACTGTAAATAAGAGTTATAGAGTATTTTGTCCCAATGGCTCAATGAATCAAGCGTTTATTATTACAGGTGGAGGCTCATCTAGTGGTGGTGGAAGCACAGGTACTACAGATTATAATCAGTTGACCAATAGACCATCTATTAACGGCACGACCCTATCTGGTAATCAAACATCTAATCAACTAGGATTATATGGCACAAATAACGCGCCCCCTTATCCTGTTCAATCAGTTAATGCAAAGACCGGTGCGGTCGTATTGACACAAGATGATGTTGGTGATGGCACAACATATGTTCGCACCCATAATGATTTTACTGATGCTCTCAAGACGCAAATCAATACTAATGAAGACAATATAGCTATGGCCGAAAGCGACATTGATGGGTTACAGACTGATGTTGGCACATTAAAGACGAACGTGACTAGTTTACAAACGGCTCTAACCAGTAAGCAGGATATTATAGTAGGTGCGGCTAGCACCATCACTGATGATAATCTAGTTGCTGATAGAGCATTGATATCTAATTCAAGCGGAAAAGTAGCAGTAAGCAATGTTACGTCAACTGAACTTGGTTATCTTGATGGTGTTACTAGCAATGTACAAACACAGCTTGACAAGAAATTAGAAACAGCACCTGTTACATCTGTTAATAGTAAAATAGGAGCAGTTCAGCTCAATGCTAGTGATGTCGGGGCTTTACCCGATACTACTGTTATCCCAAGCAAAACGAGTCAGCTAGATAATGATAGTGGATTTATTACAGATGTTCCTATAGCATCTACCACACAACTTGGTGGAGTTAAAGTAGGCACAGGATTAAATGTGACACAAGATGGCATATTATCTGCAACTGGCGGTGGCACAGCAGATGCGGTTGAATGGAATAATGTATTAGATAAACCTACTACAATCGCTGGATATGGTATAACGGATGCTAAGATTGAGAATGGTACGATTACTCTAGGAGACCAATCTATCAAGCCGTTTACTGCTGATGATAATAATATGTATGTTGTGACATTGACCGGTAATAGTGATGATACATATGAGGTTGATAAATATTTTGATGATATATACAATGCAGTAGAAAACAAGAAAAACGTATATTTATATAATTCAAACAAACAAATATATTATAATCTTGTACAAGCTACGCTTAGTGCGGTAATATTCCAAAATACTATTAGAGGGCAGGCGGATTTTTTTGCAATTACGGTATATGAAAGTATTCAACATTCAATAATAATATTTGAGCAAACAGCCCGCAAAGTGAATACGATATCAGCATCATCCACAGCCACACAATACCCTAGCGCAAAGGCAGTGTGGGACTTAGTAAGTAATTTAAGTAGTGGTACAGAAATCGTGACTTCATTATCTCAACCAACCGGTCAATCAGCTGGTGATTATTGGTATCATATAACAGAAATAGTAGAATTATAGAAAGGAGGGTGAGATATGGCTCTAACCAAACCTAGTCTGTATCCGATGGCCGCATTTGATGCAACTAAGTCGCAACAGTTTAAGTTCTACTCACAAGGCGGCTCTCAGGTCACAGGCAATATATTAACAATAAAAAATAATGCAACGTTGGTTCAGGTGTATAAACAGACGGTTACATCATTTGCTTATATTCATACATTACCAGCTAATACATTAACTAATGGTGTGCGTTATCAGGCGACAATCCAGACTATTGACGCACAAGGCAACATATCAGTTGAATCAGACCCAATTTTATTCTATTGCTATACTCAGCCTACTTTAACTTTTAACAATATGCCGCCTAGCAATAATATCCCTAACGCATCATTTGAATTTGAGGCACAGTATAATCAAGCTGAATCTGAGCAGTTGGCGCAGTATCGATTTAATCTATATGATGCTCAGGGCGATTTGGTAGCAACGAGCGGAACTAAATATATACAGAGTCAGCCAGTACCAACGGTTCTAGCATATACATTTTCTGGCTTTGAAGATGGGCTTACTTATCAGATCGAAGTAGTTGGTCAAACTGTAGAAGGAACAGCAGTAGAATCAGGTAAGGTTAGTATATACATTGTTTATTATGTGCCGCGTGTCTATACAACCATGTACTTAACCAACAACTGTCATGATGGCTATGTGACGATTGAGAATAATATGGTTGGTATTCCGGGCGATTCTAACCCATACCCTCCTACATATATTGATGATAAAGAGATTGACCTTAGAGCTGATGGTTCATGGGTAGAGTGGAAAGATGGCTATGAAATAGCTGGTGATTATACCATGGGTATATGGGGACGCGACTTCAATCCCAACTCAACCATCCTAACGTTTACCAATGATGATGGCGCAACTGTCACAATATTATATTATGAAACAAATACACAAGCATGGGTTGAACTTATAGCTATCCATCCAAAATGGCGGCATTATTACAACATCGTATCTAATAAAATAGCAAAGCCAACTGATACAGAGTATCTATTCATTTGGAGTCGGCGCATCAATAATGTATATGATTTAAAAATTGAGAATAGAGGTGAGACGGTATGATTGCTGTATTAGGTTATAATTTTTGCTCTGACAGAAACGCTATTGACCCTATGCCAACTAACGTCTCACATATTACTAAGACGCGCATTGAGAATGGCATATATGACCATTTTAATGTAAGTAAGAATATCACAAAGCCATATGACCCAACTATCCCTACCGATTGGGATTGGGAGACGGTCATGGATTGTAACTTTGAGAATAATATCTCTGCTGGTAATGTTGACCAGATTGCTAAGGATATTACGGGTTATAGGCTCAAACGGCGCAAAGTTGGCGAATTCGAGTGGACTACAATCAAAGAGGCGCAAATTAACGACCTGTCAGAATTATCGTTTACATTCACTGATAATTTAGCGCTTAACTTCACTGAGTATCAATATGCTTATGTGCCTATGATGAGCGGTGTTGAGGGCGATTATATTGTAGAGCAGATTGCTACCAATTTCAAGGGTGTATTTATTTGCGACTTAGATACTGTATATAAGCTATATAGTGGCGTTGCATATGGTAACAATGACCAAGTGCGGCAAGTAGGTGTATTTACACCATATGGGCGGCAGTATCCTGTTGTCATTAGCAATGGCTTACAAAATTATCAGACCGGCTCGATTCAAGGCAAGGTGCTACCAGCCGACTTTGAGCAAACTGGTAATATTGATAGGCAAGAAATCACAGCTAGAAAGAATACCCTACTAAAGTTCTTGACCAATGGTAAGCCCAAGGTGATTAAAGACTGGAATGGTGAGGCTTGGTGTTTAATCATCACGGGCAATCCCTCAGTATCTTATGATAGTAACTATGGTATGGGTATGTGTGATATTAGTGCAAGCTGGACAGAAACAGGTAAGCCGGATAATAAGTCAGACCTGTTTATGAATGGGCTTATCCCAACGGAGGCATAATATATGACATTGAATATCACACAGGACGATTATAATATCCTTAGACAATCATATATTAAGCAATATATTAAGCTAGACCTGTTAGACTTCAACATGAACGTCGTAGATGAACTAAGCGGCAACTTGATTGGATTATCAGTCACAGTTGATGCTAATGCTGATTTGCGGCGTTCATGTGAATGCAGTCTAGTTGTTACAGATAGCTCATTTGAGATTCAGCCGGGCGGTAAGATATTTCTTGATAAATATATTCGCCCATGGATAGGCTATTTGAATATCCGTACAGGCAATATCCAATGGTACAATCAAGGTATATATCTAATCAATGCGCCTGGCTATCAATATGATGCGGCGACATATACTCTATCTTTCTCAGGACTTGACCTGATGTCCAAATTGACAGGGCTGAGAAATGGTGAATTGCCGGGTGTACCAACTAAGATACCTATTGGCTCAGATGTGCGTGGAGCTATAATCGCCGCATTGGAATTAGGCGGGTTTAATAAATACATTGTAAGTGAATGTAAGAATGTAGACGACACAATCCAAGAAGTTCCATATGATATTGAGATAGCTCAAGGTGGCACAGTATATGATATTCTTAAAGAGCTGTGCGCTATATTACCACAGTATCAGATGTATTTTGACGTAGATGGCGTATTTCACTATGAGACAATTCCAACTGGTGCAAATGATCCTGTACTAATTGATGATGATGTATGGCAGAACATTCTTATTCAAGAATCAGTAAGCACAGATTTTGAGAATGTTAAGAATTATATAGAGGTATATGGACGTAGCCATGATATTGACCATTTCAGTGACAAGACAACTGTAAATGGCTCAACTGTGACCTTGCACATTCCGTCATTAACACCAACTGAGACAGGCGGCTCACCATTACAAGAATGGACAGAGATTGGGTTTGTGCCACCTAGTGATGTAACAGGTGATATCCAGCTTACAATTACAGCTGGTGCAAGTGAAGCAGAGCCTACTACATTAGGCACATATAAATTTGTCAATAAAGATGGCTCATCTGTAAATAAGCTTGAAAAAGACAAATATTATGTGGGGCAATTCCAAGCTGACAATACATTCTTAGACTTAGGTCAAGATCAAGCCGCAGCCGTGGCATATGACAATAACCCAGATAGCCCGTTCTATGTAGGCGACCCAGCTGGTTCTAGTTCTGTGGGTATTATTCGACATGTATGCTATAGTGGTGAATATGATAATATTACATCTAATGATTTAGCAAAGCAACGAGCTGAGCTTGAGCTATATTGGCGTTGTCGACTTAACGATAGTATCTCATTAGCTACTATACCAATTCCTTGGCTTGATGTCAATATTATTATGAGCCATGCTATGAAATTGCAAGGCGACCCAAAAAAATATATGATACAGTCATACAATGCGCAATATGGTGATACAAATAGCATGACTATATCAGCGTCAAGTTGGTATCCATATTATCTAGTAGATGGGACGCAAGAGCCGGTTGAGCTAAAATATATTATGTCTACTGGCACACAGTTTATTAGTACTGGCTTTATTCCAAATAATAATACACGTGTTCAGATGGAGATAACTGTACTTAATGGAGCAAGTGGTTATCTATTTGGCTCAGTATATACGAATGAAAAGGAAAAGCAAGAAGACCCTGATACATATACATATCTTGGTGTATCATATGACAATGGAACAATTACATTTGGTTATAATCAAGATAATAGCAAGACAATATCGGTTGGTACATCATTCACTAAGATGACTGTAGATATGAATAAAAACCAGCTTACTGTAAATGGGCAATCTGTGCAATATGATGCAAGTGAATTTAAGATGAAAAATAATATGGCGCTATTGACTTATAGTAAAGACGGTTATTTCCAAACACCGGCTCTATCAGCATTCTTACATTCATGTAAGATATGGAATGATGGAGTATTGATTAGAGATTATATCCCATATCAGAATAAGCTAGGTGATGTTGGCTTATGGGATAAGGTAAATAGCGTATTTTATGGTAATTTTGGTACTGGCAAATTTATGGCTGGGCCAAAATTCAACGAATAAGAAAGGAGAGATTAGATGGCAACTAATTTTCCTAATCAAGTTGATACATTTCCAACTATGCTAGATATTACAGTTGATGATGGTGAGTTGGTCAAGCAGTATCAAGATGCTATGGAGGCTGGTAGTTATGATGTGGCGCAACAGGTGTTATCTCAAATACCAAATGGGCAACAGAAGATTATTTCAGCTGGTCTTATGAATAATGTACTAGATGGGCTTACAGCAACAGAGCAATATTTTGGCGATAGATATAGCCCCGGTTATATTGTATCTGAAACACAGCCAACATATCAGCAAGCTACGGACTTCTGGTTTCACGTGACAGGAGCGACTAATATATGACGATAATGAAATATCAAGATTTACATCTGCCTGATGTTGACTTGAATATCCAGTTCAAACAGTATATGACGGTTGGTCAATATGAGGCAGCTCTAGCCATCTTACAGAACGACCAGCTGACAGATAAGACGGTAGTAGCGGCATTATTCAATTATGTGACGAGTCGTATTGTTGCCGTACAATCGACATCAGACCCTACATTTAAGCAAGATGTAATCAAGGTTGCTACTCAACCTCCTGCTGGCATTATAAGTGGGCAAGTATACTTCAAATTAAAGGAGTGAACATAATTGGCTGAAAAGAAAAATTTTATCATAGAGAATTATAACGGTACAGATTATGATACTCTATATCCAGAAACAAATAGCGGACAGGTATTATTAGACACGACCGCACAAACGGCTACTAACCTTCCATCTGGCTCGACATTGGACGATGCAATTCATACTATTACTAAAGATGGTGGCGGCTTTCAAGTTGGCGATACGCTAACAACTGCAAGAACAAATCTTGGTGACAAGTGGTTGTTATGCAATGGTGAACAATATACCACAATACAATATCCAGAATTAGCGCCATTATTTCAGTCTAAAGAATTGAATTTTGTTCCAAAAGGTACAATCACCCTATCTAATTTACAAAGTAATGTATATGATATTAAAATTATATCCAATGAATCTTCTCCATCACAATATATTATTAGATCGACCGGTCCAAATGGTAATAATCGCCCATATTATACAACCGATTTATTGGATTTTTCTAAATATACATACAATCCATCGGTTTTGTCGTCTGTGTTTGGGAACTATACAGATATAGCATATGGAAATAATAATTGGGTATTTCTTAATGGAACTGTTGCAAAGTATGCTAATGGAGATATCTTAACGACACCATTACAAGATATTTATAGAGCAACTAGTAGTATCCAATTAAGCACTTGTATTTATGCTCATGAGAAGTATTTTATTAACGGCAAACCAAGCAGCTCTGGAAGTAGTGTATATTACATATATAATTCGCTTGATTCGGCTCCAATTACCACAGGAAATGTTGGTGGATTGTCTGAATTATGGCCAATTACAATTTTACCAAATGGTATATTAGTTCCACAACCAAACGCTTATATAAATGGTTCGTATAAGAACTATGGTGTGTTGGTATCTCCTAATGGGACGCTTACTAATTACTATTTTAATCTTCATTCATCAAACGCCAGTGAAGAATATTGGGCAATATTTTATTTAAATGGCTATTATTATCGTATTATTGTTCCATATGACGTAATAAAATATTATACATATGTATATAAAGGAACATCTTTAGATAATCTAAACACATTAACAGCAACATATGATTATGCTATTACATTAAAAGGATTTTTACAATTAGATGATAAGATCATATTTAACAATGGATATTATATGGATGCTAATGGTAATATTAAGCCTTGGGCAAATAATGTAGTCAATGCCGAAGACAAGTATAACAGTAATGTAGCGACAGACGGAAATGTGTTATATCGTTTTACATCATCATCCAGTTCTAACCAAGTTGATCCATATTCTTGTAATGTAGCACCATCATTTAATTTACCGTCAGTATCAATTGGTGATGGTTTATACACATACATCAAGGCTAAGTCGTAAGGGGGGGCGTATATTATATGATTATCACAAAACCAGAATTACCGGCAAAAGCTGGTTATGTAGAAATTGTAGATGGAGCTGGCAATCATGTGTATAAGCCAACTCAAGAGACAATTGAAAAGCAAAAGATGAGTGGTGATATTACCGCAAATAAAAACGACGCAGATGAGCAATTGACTAATTTACAGTTGGCTCTATGTGAGGCATATGAAGGTAGCGATAAGCAGTTGACTGACTTACAGACAGCGTTATGTGAGGTATATGAACTTGTTTTAGGGGGAGGAGCAGTATAATGGCTAAAATTTATGCAGAGCTTATTCGTAAGGGAATAAAGACAATTGATGACGTGCCAGAACGTCTTAGGGTAGAAGTTCAGCGCATCTTAGATGAAGATATTAACGTATGAGTTCGCTCATAACGTTGATATATAAATTATTTCATATGGAGGAATATAGTATTATGGCAATCATTTATGCAACACTAATTATTAAGGGCAAGAAGACTCTTGCACAGGTTCCAGCGCTTCTTAGAAAGCAAGTTGAGGAAATTCTTAAAGACCTAGAAGTCGAAGTACCACAGGAATAATTAACGTAACAAAGGATGGGCGGGAGCAATCTCGCCCTATCCTATCTTATTCTAGCATTATGATGAAATAGAAAGGAAATTGATATGAGTACAGAACAGATTATTTCCGTTATTGTAGCGGTTCTTAGTGGATTAGTAACTTGTATTCCTCTTGCTCTCAAGCTAGTTCAGTATGTAAAGAAAGCGACCCAAGAAAAGAATTGGGCAGGATTGCTTGACCTAGTGATGGAGCTAATGGAACAGGCTGAAAAGAAATTTGCCGATGGCGCGACCCGTAAAGAATGGGTCATGGCTATGGTTCAGACAAGCGCAGAATATGTGCAGTACCCAATGGATGTTCAGGCTCTTAGTGAAATGATTGACCAGTTGACAAATCTGACTAAGAATGTCAACGTAAAGAAGGAGAATAAATAATGGCTGTTTATATCGGTCAAGCCAGCATTGATGAAAATGGCGGTATTAAGAATGGCCAAGCTGGTAATCAATCCGGCCGTGAGCTAAATCGATCTAACTGGTATAATGGGGGCTGGACATTGCTGATTCGAGCCAAAGACCCAAAGATAGCTGAAAAGATGGCTAAAGCATGTGAAGCTGGTGTAGCTAATAAAAATATTGGCTATGATCAATATCAGCGCAATACGCTTAGAGCCGAAGCCAAGAAAGCTGGTTGGAATCTAGGTGCAATCAAGACCCCATGTGAAACAGACTGTAGTGCATTTATGGCGGTTTGTGCTGAAGCAGCTGGTGTTAATATGGACGTGGCATATACTCAGGGCAATGCTCCAGCTACATTCCAGATGAAACAGCAATGGACTAAGACTGGCAAATTCGATATGTTAACTGATAGCAAATATTTGTCATCTAGTCAATATCTAAAGCGCGGCGATGTTCTAGTAAATGAGAGTAGACATACTGTAATGGTTCTTAACGATGGGTCTAAAGCCGAACAGATTGATGAGAAGCACGAAGCAAATAAAGTCAAGGTAAAGAGCCGCTTTGGATTTACTGATGCTACAGTAGATTGGCTGGATACATACAAATACAATAAAGACCTGATGGATAAATTGGCTAATAAGGGATGATAACCCATGCTTAAACTTAGGAATAAGCGAAGATGGGCTAAAGGAGAAATGAGCCGGACGATAGTAATATACTGTCTCCGGCTCTTAACTTTAGTGATGATATGGGCAGCTTGCCTAAAGACATATGCTGTTATACGTTGGGGCGAGACGATTGGGTGCGATCTTAGCGACGTGTTGATATATGCAGCTGGGGCTTTTGGTTTTGAGCTGATTTCTTTGGCATTTAAGCGCATCTTTGCTAAAAAGAATGAGAATCCAGATGAATATAGTTGATAGGACGTGATAATATATGGCAACAATCAGAGCCGCAGATGGTGGCTATCTATTAAATTCAGATCAATTTAATTATACCAAGGATGCACAGGGTAGACCCGTGCTCAATATAAAGGGCGGCGTTGGAGGTGCTGGCGCATCAGGTGATTTCAAGTCAGATGGTACAGTGCCAATGAGCGGCAACCTATACATGAATGGCAATAATATCATGGGTGTTAAGTCCATTAGTAATACAGATAGCGGTATGGCTATTGAATCAGAGGTCAGTTTGAATAATCATAAAATCACTGATTTGCTTGACCCAGTTGCAGACCAAGATGCGGCAACCAAGGCGTATGTAGACGGTCATAGCTTACTTGGTGATGATGGTATGGTTGATAGTGATTTGAACATGAATGAGCATGGTATTGTCAATGCCCATAGAATCAGCACAGATGGACCGGCTCCATTATATATTGGTTCAACCATTGAGGCAACTGGTACAAATGCGCCTAGATTAACTGGCTCAAATGATGGTACGGCGGCATTCGTTAAAGCTGATACACAGGCTACTTATGTACCTGTCAGTGTAGGTGCGCCAACGTCAGTGAATCATGCCACTACAAAAGAATATGTAGATGGCAAGACGGGCGCAATTCAAGCTAGTGCAATCCTTAAATCAGGTGGCACTATGGTAGGCAAGCTCAAGCTAACGGCTGAACCAACTGAAGATAATGACGCAGTTGATAAGGCATATGTTGACGCTATTTTGCCACCATTCACAGCTGCTGATAACGACAAGGTGCTAGGCATTGTAAATGGTGCATTAGCATGGGTAGCTAAAGCATAATATAGAGAGGGGAATGAAATATGGCTAATTTTTGTGGTGGCATTAAGCTAGATAAAAATACACTCAAAATCATTAACGGGGTGATTTGTGATGCAAATGCAACAACTGTTGATAGAAGCAAAGCAGTATCTACTTGCGGTCAGCTCTGGGATGGTGCATTATTTACCGTGGCTAAAGTTGGCGGCGCTGGTTATATCACTCTATATGGTTCGGAAGGCGAAGAAATTGGTACGCCTATTACTGGTCGTGGTAATTGTGGTGTTGGTCTTGATGGGCGCTTTTTCAAGGTAGTAAAGGGCGCTGTTACGCTACAAGAGGGCTTCTTACTTACTGTTGATGTAACACCAAAGGATGCTATCATCACTGTTACTTACGTTGATGGCGAGACGGTTGACCCAGTTAGTGGCAATGCCAAGCAATTCTTACTAAGCGGCATTGGTGATACATATACTGTCACAGCTACTAAGACTGGCTATGTCACTCAGGCTAAACAGGTAAAGAATACAGGCGACCAGACGTTCAAGATTGTAATGAAAGCAGAGGCTACTGGCAAATAATATAAATTTATGGGGAACATTGGATAGATTATTATGTCTACCATGTTCCCCATTTTTTTACTATGTTAATTTATCTTCACAGGCAATAGCATCAGCTAATCCGCGTCTATATCCTAAGTCATATCCATCTGTTTTGCCCATTTGGTATCCTTCGTCATAACCAGCGTCATATCGTTCTTGAGCCGCTTCTTCTTTACCATCTTCAAGACCATTTAAGTATGCCTCATCGCAGCTGACAATCTCAACGTCCAGATTCTCATATTTAGCTATCTCAGTATTGTGTCTATTACATAGTTCTTCAATCACAGCTTGAATGATAGTGTCCTGCTTGCGGCATAGATAAACGCTATCACCATCGACTAATAGCTCATAGTATTTTCCTATTGGTCTAAACTTCCACATCAAATTCACCTTCTTCCATATCCTCTATAGCGTCATTATAGCCAATATCATATCCATCATCATAATTCTCTAATGCCATATATAGTACATTAGCAAATAGCTCACATGATGATTTAGCCGAACCGGACATGATGGCAATGGGGTTATTTGGTTCTTCTGGATAATACAGCTCTACACGGTATCTACTACCATTGATACATAGTCGTGGTAGAATCATACGCCAGTAGAACCAAATCCACCGTCCCCGCGCTTTGTTTCATCTAGCTCATCAACTAGCTCAAATTCAGCCTGTTCATATGGTCTAAATTCAAGCTGAGCAATGCGGTCACCATTGTTGATGACTTGATATTTGTCTGTATCGTTGTGGACGGCTACAATATATTCAGAACGGTAATCTTCATCACAGACACCCACGCAGTTACTAGGACGCAAGCCGCTCTTAGTAGCAAGACCAGACCGCGCATAGATAAATCCTGCATATCCTTCAGGTGGTTGAAATGCCAATCCAGTAGGAATCTTGATTGTCTCATGCGGAGCAATATTAACTCTATCAAAGCAATCGCCGCTATATTCCATATGCTTGAAATCGACATGTGCAGGATTCAGGTCAATACACTTGTCTACTTTTAGATCACAATATAAATCTGCGCAAGCCGCTCTTTCACTACCATAAGTAGGTAGCTTGGCGCTATCTGATAGTCGCTTTGCTTTAATCTTCATTTGGTTCATATCCTCTCTGTGTTAATTCTAGAAAGCGTGGGAGGGTTTCAATCCAATCGCAGAACATTTGCCAGTCAGGTAGAGCATGATGACGGCGCTGTTGCAAGATTGTCTTGAGTTGTAGATAGCTAGTAGTCATAGCGGCTGTTAGCTCGAAACCGCTAGGAATGTTATATAGCATCTCGAGCCGTGCTTCTTTTAATGTATCATCTGTGACGGTAATGCCCTCTTTGCGCACTTTGACTAGGCGGTTATATTCGTCAATTTTTTCTTGTAGGACATCAATTACTCTTGGGTCGACATAGCGATTGCAACAATCTTTGGGCTTCATGGCTTGTAGCTTGTGCATTGTAGAGCAAGAAGATACGAAGTCAAGCCAATGGTAACGTTGAGCTTCGGGCCATGCCTTCTCACTAAGTGCCAAATCAAACTGAACAATAATACCTTTGAGAAAACTATCATGACCTGTACCAGTAGGACAAGTAGAGCAAGCCTGAATACCTTTAGTGAGCTCGGCGGTCAAGCCGTCAAGCTCAACCGCCTTTGGATACTTAGCTGCTCTAATCGCCTCATCTAGTCCATATACACGAACATTAGATACATTAGGCAATTAGTAGTCCTCCTCATCACATTCAGCTAGAACATCCTCTGTAATATCATGACATTCTACATCTACTAGATATAGTTTATCGCCATCATAGTAATCAGGTGAATATGTTACCATATCAACCTCTACACAGGTGTTATCATCGACCCATACACGTTCACCAATACGAGGGATAATCATACGCGCGGCATGGGTATATGACCATACACGCCCGTCACATGTTTCATTACCATCAATAAAATATCTTAGTAGAAATTCCATTTGTTTAATCCTCCCAATTATATGGCTTGCAGAAATAGCTAATCTCACTATCTGAAATATATTTCTGCATGATTACATACATCTCGCGTTCCTCATCTGGCGCATCTAGTGGTAGCCATACCAAATCGCCCTTATTTGGTTCGCCCATAAGGTCTAGTTCATCACATGAACAAATCCAGTCCTCATTACCTAGTCTGCCTAGATAGAAATTGATACGATTTTCTGTCATTTTAGTTTACTCCTTGCTAAATCTTTCGTGCTTTACACGCATTTCGACTTCTTGCTGTTTGCCCTTATTAAACGCTGTCTTATAGTCATTAGTTAAATCGCTCTCGCGGACTATTCCTTACTCCTTAGAGTTGCCGTGTCTAGTCTCTGCATTTAGATAAATTAAATCATAATCATATATATGCTTGCGTTCTTCTCGAACTTTCCAAGCGATTTGAGGAACGGTTTTGTTATAAATTTCAGCTAAATATCTTGAACAATCAGCTTTACTTTCAAATATTTTTTCTTCGCTACATCCAACAATTTTAACCGCTTTGGCTCTAACTCGACGTGCCTCCTCAAGATTTTTCGAGCCAATCTTGCTAATATTTGAATGGTCACGATTTCTCATTTGTTCACTTTTGGTTACATATCTAAGATTGCGCCAGTTATTGTTGTGGCTATTGCGGTCAATGTGGTCAACTTCCATACCTTCTGGGCAATCGCCAAGCCAGCATTCTGCTACAATTTTATGTATCATGCAACGGATAATTTTACTATTTTTGCTACGACCCCCAAGATGAACAAACGTCACATAATAACCACCTTTAGAATGGTGATAGTCAAGTTTAATTTTTAACTGTTTTTTAGACTTAACATTGCGGAAAATCGTACCGTTCTCATTGATTTCATATAGATATTTTAATGATTTAATTTTTCTAAACTCAAGGTTTGAATTATTCATCTCTTGATACCCCTTTAATAATTATTTGATTTCTGACCGCGCAAGCAGTCCAATTAAAGGAACTCTGTAAATTATACAGATTTACGACAATTTAGGGGCTTACAACTAATGGTTAACCCCGTCACTCTACGTAGGCGCTTAATGTCTCTGCTGTTACACATTGGACAAACATCACCCATCTGGTCACAATATCCGCAATTCATACACTGGTCATTCGGCACATTAATAGCAAAGTAAGGAATATCCTTATCCATAGCATAATTGACAATGCCCTCTAGCGCATCAATATTATATTTTGCCGCAGCGTCTAGTTCTACATATGTGATACAACCGGCATTGCTATATCCTGTCAACTGGGATTCAATATCAATCTTTTCAAATGGATTAACATTAATCCAAACAGGAACGTGCATCGAATTGGTAAAGAACTCCTTGTCAGAGACATTAGGAATAACGCCGTACTTTTCCTTGAATTTCTGCATTGATGTGTAGCATAGATTCTCAGCAGGAGTCATATACACACCAAAATTGAGTTGATATTGTTCCTTGAACTCGGCGCATCTTGTTTTGAATAGCTGTTCAATACGCTTGGCTAGTTCCATGCCTTCTGGCTTAGTATGGTCACAACCGATAAGGATCTGTAGTGTCTCAGCAAGTCCAATCTGTCCAATGACAATCGTACCATGCTTTAGAGCCGAACGGATGCCTTCTTCTGGCACATATCCGTACATGACATTATTCTCATACATGAATTTAGCTGCTTCTGGCGATTGACTACAAATCCATTCAAATCGCTCTAGTAGCATATCCTTGGCTTCATGGATTTTCAGGTCGAGTCGCTTCATGAATGTATCAATATAACTAGGTTGTTCATTTTTTGGGAACAGTCTGTCAATAGATTCCTTAACCTCCATAGCCAATGTTGGCATGATAATAGTCACAGGGCAAATATTGCCACGACCGTCTTTCATCTGTCCAAATCCGTTAATGTCCATACCGTTGGCAGTACGGCAACCCATTGTACTAAAATAGGTGCGCGGGTCATTGATGTCATATCCCGCATTATTTGACCAGTCTACATTTGCATAATTAGGATATAGACGTAGAGATGTGGATTTAAGAGCAAGCCGGAACAGGTCATAGTTCGGTTCGCCCGGATGACGATTTACGCCATTCATACACTGGAAGATTCCACATGGGAATATGCTTGTGCGATGTAGCTTACCAATACCATTGATTGATACGTCAAGCAGAGCCTTAGTAACAAGCCGTCCTTCAGGCAATGTGCAAGTGCCGTAGTTAATACTGGTGAATGGTCAATTTGTTATCCTATGGGCTTTTTATCCCATAGCTCTTATGATTTCTCATAAGTTCGGCGTACGTTTTCACCCTATTATTAAATAGGGGCGGACACTCTTGGGTGGATTATATTTATTCACCACCTACGCTCTACGGTGCTAGCCAGCCTTGCGTTATCTGGCTAGTTACCTCGGCGTTGCCATGTTGTAAATTAGAGATTGTAGTGTTGCTTAAATTTATCATAAGCATCTTTCTTACGTTTCATATAAATTGTGGCGTTATCATATATCATCTCGCCAAATTTATACATCGAGTCAACGCTTTGTAATTTAAGCTCACTCAAGCATCTATTTCTGTAATCATAAACAATTGGATTCTTTATATCGTTAGAAATACACCAATCAGCAATATCTTGCATCAGACGATGTGTGCCACAATAACTAATAGCGTGTGCATAGCGACCTTTAACATCGGTCTGCTTTGCTTTGATACTACCATCGCCATCTAAAATTCCTCTGAGCATATGAGGCATTAAGTCGTTGCTTATTTGAGGCAGATATGTTTCAAAACTCTTTCTCGGAACAACGCCATATTTTTCAAGGTCTTGTGCCATTTTATTGCTTCTTATTGCAATTTGAGAGCAACCGCGTCTATCATGAGTAACCGATGTATTTGTTTTAAGTGTCATCTTAAAAATATCAAGCAAATACTCGTCACTAGAATCAAGAGTTATTGAGATTGATGCCTGTCGCCCATCTTTATCATCAATGAATACATTGCCATCTGCAATAAGTAACCCAAGAAAATACGCCTTTTCTTCGCAATCTATACTTTCAAAGAAATCCTCTTTTAGCTCTGGATTGTAAATTGTTGCTTTAGCATATTTAGGAACACCTGATAATATCTTTGAAATGGTTGGATAACTTAGGTCGTACTTTTGCGTAAGCGCCTCTAGCGGCATTGGCTTTGATTTATATTCTTCTATAATTTTGTCTTTTAGTTCTTGTGATATAATCTTTCGTGCCATATCAGCACCTCCCTATGCTCTAATTATACCACAATTCTTTATAGAAGTAAATACGATATTAAGATTGTTTACAATTTATTTACAATTTAAGTTTCACCGATTTTGCCCGGATTGGTACTAACAATTACTTGTTAGCCAGCCATCCTCTTTAGCTGATTGCCTGACCTGCTCTGTAGTGTATTTAGGTTATGATACATACCTTCAACAGCTTGATAGCATTCCTTAGTAGTCATATCCATAGCATACTGATATGCTCTTGAATCTCTTGACTTATAAAATTCAGACTCGATTGGCTCTTCATTCCCTAATGGAGCATGATAAGTAATTTCTTCTCCAACACAATATTTCATGCCATCGTACCAATGCTTGGAAAAACTCTTTCTAACATAAGGAACCATTGTCCAATCAATATGTGTGGCGCTTACTCCACCAAACTGCTGTAGGGACTGAAGCTGGAAGATAACTGCTACAAGCTGGAAGGCGGTGTTAATGCTCTGTGCAGGACGCACATCTGTCTGGCGTGTATTAAACCCATTTGCAAGCAAATCATCAAATGGAATAGACAGGCAGTTGTGATTGCCTACAGCATAGTTGTCTAAGTCGTGGATATAGATTTCATTATTTTCATGGTTGGCTCGTGCCATTGGCGAGATAAGATATTCAAGAGCAAATTGCTTGGTGACAATTCTAGTTGCTTCACCAATTCGCCCACCAAAGCTATGTTCATCTACATTAGCGTTCTGATTCTCAATGTTTTTGCCAGATAGTTTTTCACCAACAGCATCCATAAGGGCGGCATACTGGCTTCGAGCCATTTCGTGTAGATGCTTATATTCTACATAAGCTGTAGCCACCTCTTTATACTTGCTTGCCATGAGCTTCTTAATAACAATATTCTGAATATCCTCAACAGACATATCGCTATTCTTTTCAGCAACATCATCTGCAATGCGCTGTGCAAATGTGGTCATTTCATCTGTTAGATTATTAGAATATACGCTATTAAACGCCCGGATAACAGCATTTGCGATTTTACTGCTATCAAATTCTACCTTTCTACCATCACGCTTAATTACAAACAATAAATCGTCCTCCTTTTATTTTTCCTTAACATGGATAACAATATTTGGCTTGCCATCCACATTGATTGCTGTGTTAATGTGATCAATATCATATAGTAGATTTCCAACGTTGACACGAACATCTGACCTACCTTCTGCTATTGTTCGCATGTTTGACAAATAGTTGATTAGTTGCTGTTTTGTCAATTAGATTACCTCCTTGTCCTATATATTATCACGATTCAGTTGATTTGTCAAGCAGTAAATTTACAGTATTAACAAGCTCGTTGATTTTATCGATCATCTTAGTGTTATAAATGATAGTATTGTAATTGCCATCAATATATTGCTTCATGATAGTGACTTTATCTCCAACTTTTATTTCTATTGGCAAATCTTTTTCAAGTTGCTCAATCTTCTTCTTTTCTTTCTTAGTGAAATCATATGCACCGATACGAAGAAAATTGCTTGCGATAGTTTTATCTGTTACTTCAAAACAATGACAATCACCATCTACAAATCGTACATAAAGACCAGTAACCTCATGCAACAAATCATGAATACTCTCAATGTATCCGATGTATCCAGCTCTTGTTTTAACATAATCCCCTACATGAAATTCATAGTTCATTTAATCATCGTCCTCCTTTTTTATGTTCACGACCTATATATAATCAATACAATGATTATATATAATAGGCTAAAACCAATATCAGTCCATAGTGGCACAAGCACTAGCCACCATGACCAATCAATCAATCCTGTCAATTTTAGAACAAGGAATACAATCTGTAATACAGCGGATATTCCAAGTCCACTAGATTTTGACTCTTTATTCATTTAATTAGCTCCTCTCTCAACCATGTATCCCTTTCCTTTTCCTCTTGTACCTTTAACCCTTCTTGAATAGCCGCCTCATCTCCAATCAATATTAGCCGCTCTTGTGCGCGTGATACCGCTGTATAGCACAGGTTGCGCGATAGCATCCTTACATGGCTTCTATCAATCACTACAATCACAGCCTTTGCTTGACTACCTTGGCAGCTATGAATAGAAATTGCATATGCCAATAACGTATTTTTGATATGCGCCTTATCTACTATACAATCACCGCAATCATATCGCACAATCATATACGGCTCTTTTTCATCAGGCACAATTTTCATTACTGTACCAATATCGCCATTAGCTACAAAAGCCGTATCATCATCAACAAGCGGCATAGCATATTCATTCTTTTTGTTGATTACCTTGTCGTCTACTTTGAAATAGATAGGCGTATCATTGACAGTATGCCCAACTGCGCTTAGTTCATTTGGATTGAATTTGGCTTGAATCGCCGCATTGATAGCCAATGAACCAACATCGCCCTTATTAAATGGGGATAGAATCAGCACATCATCCTTACTGTATCCATCTGCTAAGAGCCGCGCATACTCTTGTTCAATTTGCTTGATTACTAATGTATCAATCTCAATGAACTTATAATCTGTGAAAGTATCTGTCAGATGGTCATTTACTCCATTTCTTACATCAGTAGCTATGGTAATAATGCCAGACGTGTTATATCTGAATACCTTGGTCAAGTTGCATACAGGCACTATGCCGCTATCAAGCATATCTTCAACAATGTTGCCACAAGCAATAGATGCAAGCTGAGACGGGTCGGCTATGAAGATTATATTGGTAGTATCTGTTACCTTATCGAATAGCATTGATAGTAAATGGACACTAACCATGCCCATCTCATCAATTAGCACATAATCACCCAAATTATCACCACAAGTCAAGAACATATGAATCGTGCTTGCTTCACGACCTGTTGCTTCTCTTAACCTCTTTGCTGCAATTCCAGTTGGGGATAATAGGGTATAAGTATAATCATTGGCTTCTAACATTTCAATGATTGCCTTAGTTGTAGCCGATTTGCCCGTTCCGGCACTTCCTGTCAACATCATCACATCCTGTTTGCAAGCCATCTCAAGAATCTGCGCCTGTTCATCAGTCAGCTCCAATCCGTCTACACTTGTAAACTTCTGCCAATTCATAGGATAATAATGTGGATTGGCTATTTTTTTCTTGATGACATCAGCAATATGCTGTTCGGCACTATATGTGGCTTGTAAAGCAGTATTTTGGCTAGGCGCATCATAGTGTACTTGCGCCGATTTTGTCACAACATCGAGGAGATGATGAACGCATTGAGGGGCTTTGCGCTTGACCATATCAAATAGCTGTTTGGCTTGCATCCTTGTATTGCCGTCCAGCTCATTATGCTTTAGGGCATAGATAGTAGCCGCCTCACATCGCTCATAACTATCTAACCATTGGCACGTCTTTTTAGTTATGGCTCTATCTGCCCTATCAAATGACCATTCAAGCAAGTTAATCATAACAGCATATGGATTGGTATTTATATCCTTACTAAATCCATATACATTTTTATATGTCGCGGCGATTTTATTTATATCCTCATCATGCTCAATGCCCCAAGCATATGTTTCGCCCATAAATTCAACACGCTTATTGATTGTCTTGATTTTATCAACATATCTTGGCAATAGCACCTTGCCTACGCCACGAATTTTTTTGTGGTCTAGCTTGTCAGCTTCCCCATTCAACACCATACTGACAAAATGAGGATATGCGGCATGACATGATTCAGCTTGCCCATTAGTCATTAAGCTGCGTAGCGTCTGTAATTCTGCTTTTTCTGTTAGATTGAATTTACCATCTTTAGCCACAAATCCAGCAAAGCCAATGAATTTATAGCTGTATTTGTATTTATCATCCACGCATGGTTCTATGATACAATCAATGGATTGCCCCATCTTCAGGTCAGCAATGCCAGTTCCTTTTAAGCTGATTGTGCCATATTGAGGATTGGTTTCTATTGATTCATCCTTAGTGCGGCATGATATAATAGAAAAATTGGATTCAGGGTTATTGAATATCATGCGCATTGGGGTCAATTTTACTGTTTTCATATTATCCCTTATATTTGAACAATTTTTCTACTTTAACACGTCCTACATTGTCATTCTTCTCAAGCGTTCTTACTTTCTCTTTGCTCCAAATGCACTCAAAATCATCAGGCGCAGATTCCTCACTAATATATACGTCGCATCTCTTAGATAGCTGGCGCATATAGTCCCAAAATTCGTTTGTATCGAATTGTCCAACCGTATATCCTGTTGTATTGACATAAGGCGGGTCACAATATACAACCGCACCATCTGGAATTTCTACATCACGATAATCAAGACAAGTGAATGTAGCAGATCGAATACCAACTAAATCTTTGAGCAAGCCGCGCTTTGCTTGACCACAATAATCATCTCCTCGCTTATCTTTGGCATATCCACCCCACCATTTACCGCCAAATGAGCAACCAAAGCCGATAAATCCGGTCAATGCAGGATTCTCGTCCATATTAGCCTTGACACGATAATATTCTTCTTGAGTCACAACATCAGGCGGTGTCCATCCATTTTGTAGTGCTTGCCACATAGCAATAAGATAGGGATGCTTGTCATTGAGAATTTTAACATCTGCTTGCACTTTAGATTCAATAGCACATGAGCCACAGAATAGGCTTACAAACGGCGTGTCTTTATTGATAGCTAAATTTAATATCTCTGCAATTTTCTTAGAAATACGGCTTTTACCACCCATGTATTGCATTATTTATCCTCCTCAACTAGTAACATATTCCATTTGTCAATATCACCAACAATCACGACTTTCTGATTTACAATATGTATCTTCAAATGATTTCTGTAAAAGAAGATTATCGAGACGTGTTTTAGTGGATTTTATTTCTTTTATTTCCATGATTTTTTGTTTGATTTCTTCGCCACATTCTTCACAAACAAATTCATATATAATAGACCTTGCTAACATGGATTGGTTTGGATTTGAGAGTACACCTATTTGATATCTAATTGGGCTATATGCATCTTTTAGCTCAATATCTTTTCCACAGATGTCACATTTCATCGTCCATCCTCCTCAATCAGCAGTTGTTCCCATCTATCAATAATAATCTCCATCAGCTTAGTTGCACCAAACGCTGGCTCCCAACCCTCATTGTACATTGCTTCAAATCCGGTGCAATCGACAAATGTAATCCAACGATATTTTGTAGCTGTCACCTTAAATTCGTTATTACCTGTTACGCTTACATTTGCTTTTAGTAAGCTATTGCAGATGAGACAAACAGCATCAAGCCATGCTTCATAGGTTAATACGTCTTGCATCTGATTATTCTCTCCAATCATCATAGATTTCAATTTCTGGGATTTTTCGTGTCGCATCAACAATGAGAGGATAACCAATAGATTTGCTTATCTTAGATAGTTCTTCCACAGAAGAAATATCAATATAAGCACCAATAGTTTTTTGCTCATCAATTTCTTCGTCACACATTTTGAACATATCTAGAATTGGATAAGTACGTCTTAGAGTGTCGGTTCTCACATAATAGTATGTTCGATGAATCCAGAATTTCATGATTAAAACAACCTCCTGTTCTTTGATAAATCAAGTATACCATAGAATCAGGAGGTTGTCAATACCCTATTTTAATTATTTTTAATCATTTTCTTTAATTCTGCAAATAGCTCTCTGCCACAAATAGGACAAGTAGAATTTATGTCAACCACATATTTTTCATCTACTATTAAGCCGCAATTTGGGCATTTAATAGGAGCATATTTTAGGGGACGCTCAGTCCGTTTGCGGCGATTTCTTTCTGCTCTGCTCAATTAGACTCATCTCCTCCAATCCAACCATCTAGGCTATTTGCCATACAAGCAATAACAGCTGCTACTAATAGCACCCATCTATTGTTGTAATCACGCAGAATCAGCGTGTATAGTACAATAGATGTAACCATACTAATCGATTTAGTCCATTTTCTCAGATTGCTCAATTAAAATATTCACTCCAATCAATTTCATTTTCATTTGGTTTATCAACAATCTCATATCGCTCAATAATAGCTTGTGGTTTAATCTGCTCATTATATTCGTTTAATCCAAGTGATACTACTGCCTCTATGGATTTGCCCTGTGCTGATTCAAATTGGCTTGCTTCTTCATTATTAACAAAGAATTTGATGAACTCAATGCCGTTCTGAACCAGCTTGACAGTAGTTGAGCGATTACGATATACATAAATCTGCGGAGTTGTTAAAATACAATGAAATAACGGCTTGTTTACATCCTTGCCCCATAGGATATTATTTTCTACACACACATTTGCAAGATTGCGTGTGATATTATTAGGCTTGATCTGAGCTGCTACTTCAATATCTGGCTCTACGTCCAAATCAAGCTCATCTAAAAATCGCGCAAATCGCTTGAGGTTAGATTTCTTGACGGTGATACCAGCTGCGGCATCATGCCCTTGGCATTTAGCCAATCCTGATTCATTGATAATCTCAAGCAAATCAATAGGACTACGCATCGAGCCAGACCATGTTGTGCTATTTAGCTCTCTCAGCAAGAATGTTGGCTTATTGTACTTACCACAAAATTTATTGGCTACAAGCCCTAAGTAGGATTTATTCTCAGGTTCACCAAAGCCAATAATAACCTTATGAGACGTGTCAAGCCCATCTAACAGCTTATCTACTACCTTTTTGACCTGATAATCCTGCTTAGACTTGACGGCTTTCATAGCCTTTACAGCGGCTTCTGGCTCAATCTTGCCAATCAGCGCATCAAAGAACAGCCGCTTAATAGACTGGTCATCACTACGAGCAAGCGCATTAGCAAGGGGCGCAATACCAAATGCCACACCCTCTGGATTAACGCCACGATTGCAACAATGCTCTAAGCAGTATTTAATAAATGGATTGGTTAGATTAATCAATCCGTCATATACGTACTTGCGGTTCTCAGGTGAACGCAAGCTGCAAATATCAGATATCAAGCTAACAGCTACCAAATCCTTGAAAGATTGATTTGAGCCAAGAGCACAAGCAAATTTTTCGACAACACCTGTGCCGCTGATGTCGGTGTTGATGTTCGGCGCATTATCGGCTCGATATGGATTGACTACTGTAGCATATCTATTGGGCTTTTCAATAATATGATGGTCTAAGACGATAATATCAATACCCATACACATTAGTTCTTCGCATTGATATATATCGTTTGATCCGGCATCTGGTACGATTAGCAAATCTAGCTCATCAGCGGCGATTTGGTCTGCTAGGTCTGATAGCCCATGCTCTTTACCAGCGTGGCTATAAATACGAATGTCCTCTAGTCCGTTCTCAATACATAGCATATAAGCAATAGCGGCTGAACACGCCCCATCAAGGTCACTATCAATCACAATACCAACCGAACCTTTGGAGTGATTGAATAGATTTACAGCCACATCCATATTCTTATACATATCAGGCGATTGATATTCAATGCTATCTGGATGCAGATATGCGTCAACATCGGCGATACCACAAGCAGATAAGTATTCCCTTAAAAATGTGGCTTCATTAAGGGAATCAAGTAGTGGATGAATCTTAATCTTTTTCTCCTCCAATCTTAAATGGCCTGCCTTTCTTAGCTCTAAGATAACCAGAGCGATATGCTAAAGCAATGGCCTTAATTACCTCATTCTCTCGATAGCATCGTACTTTCTCCATCCCATCAAATCCCATAATGACGGGCAAATTGAATTTGATACAACCATTAAATACAGAATTATCCAGTTTTGGCTTGAGCATAGTATAAATTTCATTGTCAGATAAGGCATACTCGTCAATCTTGACGAGCTTATCTTCATCATAGTTATAACCAGCTAGCTGTGTTTCATACACTTTCTTTTTGTTAAACGCAACAAAGACATGGCAACCATATCTGTCCTCAACGACACAATTCACCTCACCAATTTCTTCGTCTGGCTTGGTTACATAAGCCACCTTATCTCCTACTTTGAATTTACTCATAATAAAATCAACCTCCTTATTGTTGATATAGTGATTATATCATAAAGAGGTTGATATGTCAAGTATTAAATTTATAGGATTTTGCCATCCCAAGGCTTGTATTCGTAACCGCAATTAGGGCAATAATTGGACGTACCAATAATTTCTTTGCCGCATCTAGCGCACTTAAATACATAACCGAAATAATCATCAAATTCATCTGTTTGAATCCAAGACAATTTGTCGTTGCCGCTTAGTGACTTATAGATACCACATAGTTCTTTACATTCCGCATCACATTCAAACGGCTCTTTGGTAGCCCAACATTCTGTTCTAACCACAGTGTGCTCTTTGCCATCAACATATCGCTGATACCGGCATTCATGTGCGTACTTGCATTCGCCCCTCATACTTTTACCCTACTTTCCCATAATTTCATTGCTTGCTCATATGGTATATCCATCATATTGCATTTATACATATCATAACCTTGATTATTATATACTATGCTAACTGAAAAATACGGAGTTAGCTTAGCCGCCAACTTCTTCATCTTGACAACAAAGAATTTAAATTCATCATCACCTACTTGCTTATAATCGCTATCCATACATAATACCACGTCATTTACGCCCAATTCTAGCAATAGCTGGATATGCTGTTTGCTAATATTAGAACCAAAGACGGCTAGGGAATTATGGAAATTATAACTTGGCGCTTTTAGCACTGACTTTTCACTCTCAAATAGCACTACTTGGCGTGACTTTTTAATAGCGACTTTGTTCTGGTCATAGCCATACATGACTTGTGATGTTGCCAGCTTTAGCACCTGTCCATCCAGCGTACATATTGGTCTATATTTGCCTTTAGCTACATCCTGTTCTCTTGTATATCGCCCTCTTACACCCACTAGTTGTCCATTAAACACGACAGGTATTGATATACACGCCTGACGCGCATACCAGCCTATGCCAAATTTATCAAGTATATCCGCTGAAATACCATAATCCAGCCATTCTTGCGGATATAAATGGTCAAATAGAGATAATATGGACTTGTCATATGTCAAGAGCCTATCTGGCTCTGGCTCAGCATTAGGTAGAAATCGGCGCAATTCAGCCCAATTATCAAGTTGCTCATTTTGCTCTATTTGCCCTACTTGCAGATGCAGGATAGAGCAGATATATGATACAGCTTGATTGAAGTCAATATGCTTGACGTGCTGAACTAGAGATATAGCATCGCCTGAAAAGCCGCAGCTCCAACAATGGAACGAGCTAGATTCTATATAGTACCATAATTTAGCTTTATGTTTATCCCAATCAGTATCCCAATGACAAATTGAGCCGAATATCAAATTATTGCTATCAGCCTTCATCAATGGCGTACCTAGAGCATCCATTAGTTCTATAATGCGGTCATCGGTTAGTTGAGATTTGAGAGATGTGATGTCAATCATAAGACAAAAATCAATGCCGCACCGAACATTAGTGAAAAAGCCAGTAAACCAAATCCAATACAACAAATACCCAAATCGTTCAAACTATATGTCTTTTTATAACTGTTGCCACCAATAGAAATGGCTAATACCGCACCAATCAAACATTGAACAAACAGAATCCACAACATCAGCTGTTCTCCTTATACCACAGCACGATTTCCTCTGGCACATATCTCTGCACCACCTTGACAAATGGCACATCATCATGATATAACCCAATCACAATGTCACAGTCTTGAGAATATGGTACATCAACTAATAGCTTATCTGCATTTGCGGCAATATCTTGAGCACATAGTTGTAGCATTTTTACTCTATCTTTCATTTAGCATACACCAACCTTGTCTTAGTTAATTGATAAGGCTTATCAAATTTTGTAGTTACAAAACAATCCTTTGTTCTACCTGTATTTAAATCAAGATGGAAATATATCTTAATGCCTTGTTCAACCTGCGAAAAGCGCATTTTATAGACAGATAGGCATCTATTTGGCTTTACCTTATCAGGATATTTCTCCATCATCATATCGGCTATCTCTTGCTCTTTACGGCGCAATGGCATGATTACCCCAGCCACATCAGCCTTGTTCTGAATGGCTCTTGAACCAGCCGCAACACCGCTATCCATAATTTCCTGCGTCATAGCATTAGCATTAACCTGAGTAAACGTCAAGACGGCTATATTGTATTCAACGGCTAAATCCTTGAGCTTACTTGCTATACCAGATAGCACCTGATCTGAACGAGTAGATACCCCATTCTTTTTAGCTAGGTCGCTTGATACAGATGAGGATTCAACGATATAATCATAACAGAGATAGCCTACTTGCCTGTTTACCACATAATCCTTTACATAGGATTCAATCAAATCAACAGTATAATTAGGCATGGTGACAATATATAGCTTAGATTCGTGTAGAATTTTAATAGCCTCATCTACACGTTCTTCTTCGCCTTCTTCATATCGTCCATTTAGGATGCTAAAGCATGGTACGCCGCTAATTGTAGCCACAATCTTAGGCGTGATTTCAGTATCACCAGCCATCTCAAATTGGAGATATAGACCAGCCTTATGCTGATAACATGGATTATCTACATATTGCCCCTTGTCTATATCATAGATTCTAGGACAGCATACTTGCACAAGATTAGCCAAGCCAATGGTTGATTTACCTACACCTGACCCAACCGAATAGATAGATAGCTGCCCCGGAATCCAGCCTCTAGCCGCTGTGTTCAGATATTCACTAAAGGTAGTTGCACCAAATAGCGGCTCTGCCTTGAAGCCCTCTTTGACTGCCTCAAATCCATCACCAGCTTTTAGCTCATCTATATCTTTGTCTTTATAAAATTGCTTCTTTATAGCTATCTGCTGTGCGTCAAAATATTGTACTATATCCTCTATAGTCGCTTTGTCGTCTTGCTCAAATTTATCTACATTATACCCAGCCGTTTTGTAACTTCTGAGTAATGTGGCTCGGCGCGTATTGTTGTAATATACTTCAAAATTTCCTACATTAGTAAGTTGCTTGACTGTATCAATGAAATCGTCTAACTGGTTTAGCTTGAATATATCCTCTACTTGCTTATTATTCTTACATAGCATATAGAGGTCTAGTGCAGATATAGACTCAGCTCCACGGCGACTAAGAGCAACACAGCCCTGCCATAATCTGAGGTGAAAATCTTGAATGAAATCATCTCGGCTTAATAGGTATTTGTCAGAAATCGCAAGAGATGGTTTTATTAGCAAACAACCCAATAGTAACCTAACAGAATTTTGGTCATAGAGCAATGATTATTCCTCCATAAAAATAAAAAATGTTGCTAATATCTTATTTTTCAAATAGCTGGAACATCAATTTCATCAATATTAGCCATACCAACAATATTGATATATCTCTGCCCTTCCCACCAATCATTAAGCCACTCTAGTGCTCGACAATTATTGATCGGACATACAATTTCTTTAATTCTGTCCCAATCTTTACTGTCATAAGATATTTCAAGTTCGACAATCGAATCATCCCAACAATGCTCATTTAGATATTCTTCTACATATTTACCAACTGCATCATAGCCAATTTCTTCATCTTTAAGTTTAATATTCATTCTCAATCTTCCTTCCTCAATTCATCTAATTCACAAAAGGTGCCTTGCCAATGCTGGCAGTCTGTATCGGGAGCGGTACATTTAGCACCATCTTTATATGGACACATCATCATCAATCTCCTTTACAACCATATTGTCCTCATCCGCTCTAAAACAATGAAAATCAGGGCAACAACCACATCCTTCAGTAATGTCTTGATGCTCTTTGTCATCATGCAATCCACATCCAATCGGCGCACCACGGACAATATCTCCATTATTATCAAAGAAAAATTCATGGTGAACATACATACAGAAATCACAACAAGCAAATTCTAAACATTCTTCAGAGCATCCAATCATTTTATGTTTCATCCAAACACATCCTCCTCATCATTTCTTTTCACAATCGTCTCAACTTCATCTTCAGCTTGCCATTGCTGTATATTCTGTTTTACCTGATTTAGCCAAGTATAATATTTTTTACATTCGTCATATTTATACTTAACCAGTCCAAGCGGCGATTGAGATACATCTTTTCCAAGCTCATTATTGATATATCTGATAGTATAAGCAATGCCGCCATATGTCATATCTGGGTTATCTCGCATCAACTGTGCAAGCTGGATGCCTACAAGCCGCACATTGGCATCAGGCACAATTTGGCGTATATAATCCAGCAATTTGCGCCTATCATCTTTTGATTCTGTCTTAGGCTTGACGGTGTGAGCATTGATATAATCCTGTTTACATTGTTCACAGCAGAAATAGAATTTAGGCTTATATTCGATTGCATCTTGCTTTGGCGTTGATTTACCGCATTGGCGACATTTAATTGTAGGTGACTTGCTCATTCGCTTACCACTCTTGCCGCGTTTACTCTAAGGTCAATACGACGAGCTTTAGCAATCGCCTCATCAAAAGAATCGGCTTCAACGTAAATATATGTTTTCTTGTTACCGTTGATATAGTCATAATACCACGCTTCCCATTTCATATTTATTACCTCCATCTCTTTGATAATCCAAGTATAGCATATATTGATTGATTTGTCAAGAGGAAATTATCTCATATTCTAACATCCACTTATCAATTTCTTCTTGGTTCATAGCCGCATCTGTTTTCTTACAATCAACCACATTAAGACCGCTAGGATGCGTTATAACCCGATTTTGCTCTATACTATATCCTGCATCATATTCAAGCCGCAATCGGCATATACAGCCCTCACAGCCGTCAGGACGCTTGATAGTAAACACCCTAGGTGAATCGCCGCATATATTCAAGAACCGGCTTGAATCAATCCATTGTCCATCCATTTCTATATTCATGCTATCAGCTGCATTATCTTCAACGATACGGCAATATTGTACATTATAATACAATGATTTTTTCCATTCATTGATATTGCCTGATACCAATAGCCTAGTAGGTGTATCAGATTTTTTCATTGTATAATAATGTTTATTCTTGACATATATATAGCTGTCTATTCGTGGATGGATATATTGCGCCATATTGAGCCATGATTTGATTTGCGCCTCATTCCATTTGCGGCTCAATGTTTGGCTCATGGTAAGGCATTGGTTATTTGTGATGACACTGAATCTGGCTTTCATATGGGTCTGATATAGGTCGATTCGCAGCTCTTGTAGTTGAGCTACACATAGAAATCTATTCAAGCATCATCACCTCACACCTATTATATAATAAAAAGGCGGGATTGTCAAGCCCGCCTTTAATATTTTTATAGACTAAATGGATTCTCGTCAGAATCGTCCCAAGGATTTTCTGATTCAGCAGGAGTAGGCGTATCAGTTGGAGTTGTATTGAACACATCGCCAAAATCGGGGATTGGGTCATTGGCAGGAGCATTTGTAGCCTTAGTGGTAGTTAGCTCCTTGAGTGCAGGAATTTCATATTCGCCCTTTTCAATAGTTTCAACAGAGCGAACAGCCGCGACATAGTTACGGACACGAACCTGACCCTTCTGATTCTGATACTGCTCATCTGCAATGATTAGACCAACGACCTTATTGACAAGCGTCTTTTCATCAAAATCCCACTTATAGCCCTTATTGGACTTCTCAACTGCGTTTGTAAAGCCCTTGAACATAGATGCCGCAGAATCCTTATAAGAACGAATGAATGTACCGGCATTAGGCCACTTGCGCTCCTTGCGTGTATCGCCATCATACTGCTTCTTGAAATAACCCTTATCATCTCCCTTTACAATATCAAAATAAATCTTGAGATATTCCTTCTCAGGATGATCTTCTACATTAAGAATCTTGCAAATATAGCCGTTTGGCGTTAGACGCTTAAAAGATGTGCTTTCCTGAATATTCTCCCAATTTTCGATTCGCTTCATAATAAATTTAACCTCGCTTTAATTTGATTTTAATAAATAGATTGTTTATATTTTACTCAGCTTTTTTAGCTGGAGTAGACTCCTTTAATTCTTCTTCATATTTTTTACGAGCTGCAATAGCATCGTCTTTATTTTTGAACGTACCTAAAAATATCTGTTTACCATTAACAACTTTGCCATAGGCTTGCCATGCTTGTTTATTTTTATGGTAGCTTACACCAACAATTCCTGACGTGTTACTTTTTGTAATCTTGCCAAAATCTGGACGTATAGCATCTTCAAAAGAATTTCTCCCATTTATCATTCTATGGTGAAGTGTATTATAATCAATGCCAAAATAATCAGCCCAATCTTTCAAACACATTGTTTTTCCATCATGTGTATAGAATCTAGTTAAACTCCTATTTCTAACTTGTTCATCATTGCTTGCCCATCTACAGTTAGACGGTTCATAATCGCCATGATTATCTATCCGATCAATACTATATCCGTCTGGACATTCGCCCATATCTTCCATAAATGACTGAAAACTATATCTCCATCTATCGCACACTTGTATGCCCCACTCTTGATAATGACCAACATTACTGTTGCATGGAGCATAACATCTTGCCTTCATAGCTCCCCATATGCGATATTCTCTTGGATTTGATTTCTTTGTGTACTTCATATTATATTCTCCTTATCTAAGAATTATATTAAGAGTAGGATGGTGAGATAAGCACCACCCTTAAATGATAAGAATTTGCAACTTCCTATCAACCTCTATCTAATTATACCATAAAAATATTATCTTGTCAAGTATTATTTTTAATAATCTTTCAATGCGTCAATTACCAGCATCACATCGTTTGGAATTTCGTCTGTATCAAACGCACCCTTTGGAGTTTTTGCAGTAGAATTTTTTGCACGTGTTTCAAACACATATTTACCATCTTCGGCTTTTGCGAGTAGCACAGTGGTCATCTTGCTTTCAAGACAAATCTTATTGAGCTTGCGTCCATTGGTGAGCATACAAGTAAATCCATCATCGCTGGTCTGAGTATGACCAATGAGGATAACCGTCAAATCATCTCGCATCTTATTCGCATAATCCACAATATTATAGACGCTTGTTGCAAGGTCAAGCCACTTATCATAACCCTTATCCTTACTGCGTCTAAACTCATCAGCTACCATACATCCATTTAGTGTATCAATCACAAGATACTTAATCTGCTTCTGCTTATCATTGATTTGCTGCATCAGACTATAAATGGAATTGGGGTCATCACATACAAAATAATTCTTATTTGTCTTATTATATTGATTTCTCCATCCCTTCCAACTTAGTCCCTTGCCATCTGCATCAATGTAAAATGTCAACTTTGGGTCAAGATGCTCTAGGCTAGTTGTCTTACCAGAACCGCTTGGCCCAATAATCATAATTGCTTTACTCATTTACTTACTTAATCCTCCTAATTCTCATTCAATTTCTTTTAGCCAAAAATCACGTTTGCATTTGCAGCAATCCATTCCGGAGTCATAACATCCGCCAGTTTCTTTATCACGACATTCACTTGAAATTTGAGCTGGGCAGATATTTAGATATTCATCATACAGCATACTAGCTTCAGGAAACAGCTTGAGCAATTCACTCTGTCTTGTTTTGACAGGGTACTCTTTTGCCCATTGCTCAACGATACTTATCATCTGCTTGAGATTCATTTTAACCATACAACAATCATCTGTTGGATACATAGGACAACCAACACATGCTTCATAACTATTGCACATCCTAGTACCTTCGTTCAAAAATTCAATAGCATCCATCATTTACACCTCCAGTTTCTTCCAACATTTGATTTCGACAATTTTTTCGTCCAGCGTTACCCATTCACCATTTTCATCCTTTTTCATTTTATTCTTCTCTTGCAATACTACCCTTGCTACATCACCCTTTGATAATTGATGATTTGTCCAGAATTTCTTATTAGCTCTATATGTGCGTTCTGCTCCATAGCATAGATTATAAGCCGAGATGTAAACCGTACCATATCCTGTCGTCTTAACGTCTAGTATCAACCAATCATTAGGGTCTGAATTTGGGTCATTTACCGTACAATATCCCAGATACTCAAGTTGCCATTTAATACGATCAATAATAGTAGCTGGTTTGATATTGGCTTGCTTAATTAAAGCCGTTATCAATGCTTTATTATCAATCTCTCTAAATTGCTTCTCGGTTTCTTTGCCACAGCATGATCTAATTGCATCTATCATTATATCATCAAATGATGATTTTGTCAATACCTTTGCTGAAATATATTTTTGATAAATCTCATATTCAGTGATGAGGCGATTTGGTTGAGCAAATTTATTAAAATATCCAAGATGAAATAGGATTTCAATGGCTTTCTTATTGATTCTTGGGTCATCCATAAGAGCTTGATATAGAGCGGCGCGATTCTTTATATCAGACTTTCCAAGCTCATATAATGCCTCTGGTGCGCTCTTAGGCATATCCTTAATAGATGCCATAGTCTGTACTATACAGTTGTTAGTACGGTCTATATTGAACGCTCTATTATCATCACCAAATTGAATATCTTTGAGCTTGTAGCCGCGCTTTAGCATCTCCTGCTTAATGAGCGCAACCTTGTCTTTTTCGCCTTTATCGGTGAATCGCTGAAGAACGCACTTATAAAATTCAAGTGGATAATGCGCTTTGAGATAAGCAATCGTTACGCTATCAATAGCCATACAATAAGCGTGGGCGCTATTAAATCCATATGCGGCGCTATTCTCAATAATCGTCCATACCTTATCAGCAAGCTCATGTGCCTTACTATTATCATCTGTTTCACCAGTATCAAGAATAGCTTGAGCAAAATTCTTGATAAATTTAGGCTTTGCGTCCTTTATGATATAATCCTTTTTCTTGCTGATTGCCTTAATAATAGTATATGTCTCAGACATAGGAAAACCAGCAAACCCAAGGACTTTCATTAGAGATTCTTGATATAGAATGAATGACGATGAACAATATTCATCTTGGAGCAAATCATCAAGAGCCTTGATACCATAATCAAAATGTTGCCGTTGCTCAAACGTCTGATACATAGACTGGAAAGACGGCCTGATTGCAGCTATAAACTGGGTCAACTCAGCAATATTCTTTGGTTTATATCGCATTACTTTTTGGGTTGACTTTGGTTGTTCACACTGATTAACGCATTGTGTATAACCATCAGCATAAATCTGCCATGTTGCATCATCATGTGCAATTTTTTCAAGAAGCTGGTTGACAGTAAACGGCTCGATTCCAGCCTCTTTATAAATATCATATGTTAATCCGATTGAATCAACAATAAGATAATCTTGCTTTAGATACCCAAAAGCATCAATCGTGCCTGATTCAATATTAGCTACAAGCACCTCTTTGCCTGTTGCTTCAGATTTACACAGGCTGATGCCAATATCAGATTCAATGTCGCCCTCATAGCACAAGCAGCCGCATGGATGTCCCTTTGCAGTATCATAAATACCTAGATATTTCTTACATCCATCTACCAGCTCTTGATATTTCGGCTCGATGTATTTATGAATATCAATCGTTTCGCCATCTTCAGCGTGTTTCTTAGCTGTTTCATATCGGTCAATCTGCTTACTTACTTCATTAGCTGTATCAGGCTCGACATTATATGCTCTAGCATACATCTTCCATGCGGCTTTGAATTTAAGCGTACCAAGAGCCAATAGGTCATATGTTCCAAGTTCACCTACAAGGTCGCGCTGTGCTTGAATGAATGGTTGACGGTCACTAACATTATTATCAATATCAGGTGGCGTATGGCTATCTAAGACACGCTCTTTAGTCAAGAACCGCTCTGAATACATAAGAACAGGACTATTGACCTTATCTACCTTAGTAAGACGCAAGAGCTTATTAAGATACATAGAAACAGCAGAACCGCGCCCTGATGGGGTCAAGATACCGCCATATTTCTCTTGTCCTCGTTTCATTACCATATAGGACAAGATGAAATAATCAGACATATTACAAGCCTCTATCTCACCTATATCATGCTTGATCTCTTGATAATACTGTTGCAGCTTATCTTTGTTAATATCTGCTTTTTGCAAGAACCATTCATCTTTAAGAATCTGCTCAAAGATATGATTGCGTTCTTCTTGGGTCTTATTGCGCAGCTCTTTGATAACAGGCACTTTCAATGAACGGTCGAGCTTTATGTCCTCAAATTCAAACAGCGAATTGGTATTGTTGATAGCGGCTTTAATTTGTCCATCTGTTAATACGCCCTGTTGCTTGAATCGCTCAAGCAATACATCATATGTTGGATAGTCCATATACCATCCATCTTCATCCTCGTAATGGATATTGCCTGATTTGAGCAATTCATCTCTATCAAGCATTTGTGATTCAGTGATAACATGACTATCACAACCAGCGATAATTGGCACATTCAGTTCTTCGCTAATTTGAATGATGCGCCGATTTAGTTCTTTCTGCTCTGGCGTATTATGTGCTTGTACCTCAAGATAAAAATGAGGAAATTTCTGCACCAAACATCTAACTATATCGCCAATGTCATTATATTTATTCCAGAACGCAATACAAGCAGTTGTAATCATTACATCATCTATTGGTAACTGGTCAATCAACTCAAGGTCAATACGAGGACGCGCATAATATCCATCCTTATTAGCAATAGATAGAATTTTATTGATTGCCTTGCGCCCTTTATCGGTTCGCGCCAATAGCACAATATGGCAGTTACTTCTATCAGGTTCATGCCGATCTTTTACCCAATATGCTTCAGCCCCATATATCCATCTGATATTCGTGCCATTCTTCTTATTAAATTTTTCTAGGTCATCATATTGCTTGAAATAATTACCAGCCCATCCATGCTCTACTGTAGTATAGATACATGGCTTATCACCATATCGCGCTTTCAGCTCATTCCAATAATCTACTGGCAAGAGCGGGCTATCCTTCATGTATCTGTTACTTAGAGATGTATGCTTATGGTAATTTACCCAAATTGGTTCATTGTTCATTTATGCTTCACCGGGCAAACACACCCATCACCATTTTCAGCCTCTACATAAATTGGGTTAATGCTATTTGCCGCATATGCCTTACAATCAGGTAGACATTCCATAACATTAAGCAAATACTGCGGATTGACCCAAAGATTCAATTCTTCATCAAGTAGATAATCAGCTACTTTCTTAGGATTATTCTTTTCCTTGATTTTATGCGTCTTGATATATACCTTTAGTTCACTAATATCAGGTAGTTTGATTTCTTTACTAAAATCAGGTCTTTTAACAATATGCTCAAGCTGCATTTCCTGTCCATGATACTTACTATCAATCTCAGGCAGGAGCGGCTTTTCATTAAATCTAATAGCTACAAAAGAATCACACACGCAATACAACGTCGAGCCATCTTTTGTCTGATTTGTGAACATACCCATCAACATATCTCGACCAGTTGATTTAGCATTCTTGATGATACGATTAGCCGCAGTCACGATTGACTTAGTACCAAGTTTCTTTGAATGCTCCATGAGCATATCAGCTTCAAGCTGCTTCAGCACATCATCCATTTCATAAGCCATACTTGTCATACCCTCAATCGTAATTGCATCTCTCCATGCTTTGATAGTATCATATAGTTTTTCAGTGGTCATAATAACAACCGCCCCTTTCATTTGATACTTGGATTATATCATAGATTGGAGCGGTTGTCAAGATGGTTTATTTAATTTTTTCTACAGGCTCTCTAACAAATTCAAAATACTGTGGCATCTCAGGCAATATTCTAACATTTCGTCCGACTAAGTGAAGTCGTAGTTCTGATAATAGCATATTAACTTGTTTACAACTTAAATTCTCGTTAAATCTAACAACATATGTGCCACCATCTTGTAGAGATTTAATGACTACAATTTCTTCATTATTCATATGAATATCCTCTGATCTTGCTGAGTGCATATAACCCTACTTGATTTACCTTGTTTGATTAGTTCGTCTTGTAGGGTTTTAGCAAATTCTACTTTATTCTCATAATTACCATGCACTAGGCACAGTTTATTAAAGCGGCATTGATTTGTTAAGTAGTCAATCAATTCTTCATAACTAGCATGGCTGCTAAATGAGCGCAATTCTGTGATATTAGCTTTGTTTGCTACATTCACACCATCAATATTGACCTCTGGCATATTTGATTTGATTTGAGCCGCAAGCCCATTCTCACCAGCAAAGCCACAGAATAAGATGTGATTACGGCTATCAGGCAGAGCCGTTTTTAGATGACTCATAATTCTGCCGCCGACAAGGAAGCCTGATGCGCTGATAATTAGGCAATGCTCATTTCGCATTTGTAGATTAAGAGATTCTTCTTTAGATTCAACAATTCTCACGTTCTCAAGTTCGTCTTCTTCCCACGGCCATATTGCACAGAATTTAGACGCTAAAGGAGAATCGAGATAAATTTTAATCTGCTTGTCAATGCCCTCATCATGCAATAGGCGCAACATAGATTGTGTACGGTCAAGAGAAAAACATGGGATTAGGATTTTATTGGATTCAGCAATTACTGTCTTAATCTTTTCAATATCTTTATCTCTGTCCTTTGGGCTATTAGGTCGCCCCTGTTGACAATAGGTGCATTCAGAGATAAGAACATCAACGAATGGCAACGTCTGCCTACGAGCCTTGTACGGTCTTTCAGACGCGCCACCAATATCGCTAGTAAATCCAACGCGCTTAGTCACATATCCATCTTTTAGCTCAAGTACACATTGCGCCGAATTGATAATATGTCCAGCAGGATAATATGTCAACTTAATATCTGACGAAAGTTGAATTGGTGTATTATAATCAACTTCAATGATTCGATTCAACGCACGTTCAATAGCTTGTTCGTCATAGAACGGTGCAGCTTTTTGTCCATGTTTATTTTGAATTTTCAGACAATCAGACCGCATGATTTTCAAGCTATCTTCCCATAGCAACTTTAGAAAATCAGTAGAGCCGGTTGGCACATAAAGATGCGCATTACATCCTTTAGCATATAGTGCAGGGGCAAGCCCAATATGGTCAAGATGTTGATGCCCCAATACAATAAAATCTACTTCTCTCGCCTTAATCTTTTTTAATTGAGCAAGATTAGCCTTATAATCAGATACAATATCTCCCATGCCCTGTATCATGCCGCAATCTAGAAGGAGGCTATATTTTTTGAATCGCACATGATGACAAGAGCCAGTTACATCAACTGCAGCGTTTGACAAGAAATGAATATATGGCCGCGCCGTTCCTTTTGAGGTCACTTAATATCCTCCATCTCCTTTTTACCAGTTGGGAGATAAGCCCATGCTACTACGTCATCCCAATCGCCATGATTGTCAAGATATAGTGAATTGTAACCAGCGCATCCATCGTCTGACATACAAGTATCCTGCCATACATAACCGTTTTTGCCCAACACTAGAATGTCACAGTAAATATCGGGTACTTCACAATCGAACATACAGACGGGGTATTCATCCTTAGACAATCCCCATTCAGCAAATCCTTCAATTTCTTCATCGGTAGGCGGTCTAGTCACAACCTCATGCCATACAATTTTTTCAATCCATTCCATTAAGCTGGCTTACCATCCTTTCTCATCTTTAGCACATTTCTCAGCACACAATCCATACAATTCAAATCGGCGTCATTCCACATTTTATCTCTCTGTGCGATCATACGTGGGTCGATTTTTATATATTTATCACAGTCAGATTGATAATTACAACGGTTGCAAGGAATTTCGTAGACATGATTAGGTCTACGGCTCATTCATATTCCTCCTCATATTCAGGCTCTGGGTTTACATCAAAGCCAATAGCTTGCGTCATTTGTGGACTGGGCTTAATTGTCTCAGCAGCAGCTTGTGCCTCTCTCTGGTCAAGCTCTAAATCAATCTGCATACGATTGATGTGTGCATTGATAGCAGATGAAATCCATGTAATTACAGAATCAATAAGCGGCATAGCGGCTGATATAAATAATATCGATCCGCCAGCAATCCATAATGGCAATAGATTATTCTTTTCTTTCATACATCGCCTTTCTTGATTTCATATAGCATTAAGCAGAGCCATAGCAGCATACATACGCCTAGTCGCCACACATCATCCATTCTTTTTTCCTCTTGAATTAGCTTCAGTTACTTTACTCTTGATGACCTCTCTAATCGCTTTAGCAGATGTCAAGCCGCTTGTCAGCTTATCAATCTCATAGATGCAAGCGTCCCAACCTGTCATTAGACCTTGAGTAAAATAGCTTTGAAATTTAGGCTCAAGCTCTGCTTTCAGAATATCATGCAGTTCATTATCCGACATATGTTCCCTCCCTATATGGAATATCACAATTTGGGCAATAGACCTCTGTTAATGTTTCATAACATGGCTCATCTAGCTCAGTATGCAACTCTCTGTATGTATATCTCTCTAGCTTACAGCCACAAACAGGGCATCGCCCCATTGATTCTAGTGTTGTATCAGCTGTATAGGCTAATGGCAGACATTTTAAGCTAGATAGGTATACTAGACAATCAGCCGCAATGTCCTCGTCAGCATCCTTATAATGCTCTACAACAGCCTCTACAACTTCATCGTGCATATCGGTCATATTATTCCTCAACTAACTCAAGAGTTGCCAATTCAGCAATAATTGGAATTTTGCAATCCCGCCGATCAATAATTGCATATCCACGCTCCTTGTTGATAACTTTTACTGTATACACGCACATCCTTGTCGGAATACGTCTTACCTTATCACCAACCTTAATTTCTCTTGGCTTCTTTGCCTCAGCCATTCTTTCCTTCAGCTCATCAATGCCGACCTGTAGCCGCCAATCATCGTCAGGATGACAACGAGTCTCAACCTTCTTACCGTCTTTACTCGTCATCGTCATGCGATTGCCCTCAATATGCAGGTCATAATCGCCCTCTAGCCATTTAGGTGCTAGATTCTTTTCGTAGAATTTGTATTCTAGCTTCATATCTTTCTTTTCCCTTTCTTTCATAATTTCTTCGTATAGACTATTGAATACATCGTCCCACATCATTATTGTGTCCTCATCAACTTACATGATAATATTGTCATAAATATACGCATCAGATTCGTAGAAAATTTCAGTTGTATGCAGATACCTACAAATCCATAAATTATCTGTATCATCCCAATTTTCTACAATAGCATACCTCAATCCATGCTTAAAAATCGTATCTTTGCATACTAGTCGCTTTGGCATTTTTTATATCCTCCTCAATTAGAAATTAACAACGCTCATTGCGTTAATTGCTCTTTGTTCAGTGCGCTTGATATATCGGTTCGCCGTGATAGCAACTGAGCTATGACCCATTGCTTTACTAATAACCTCAATAGGCACATCAGCCTCAGACATCATAGTAGCAAATGTGCGGCGCATCGTATGATTACTGATATGCAATTCTTCCCAATTCTCAATACCAGCTTTTCTAGCACATACCTTAAGCATGGCACTGGTATTTTTACCATCCATCTTATTGCCACGATTGCCTACAAATAGATATTCACATCCATCTTTACGCTCATTATCAATATAACTATCAATCAGCTTAATCGTTTCATCGGCCAAACCAACCAATCTATCTTTATCACCCTTACCACGAATGACCAACACATTATTGCTACGGGATTCATACTGTTCAAGCGTGATATTAGCAAGCTCATGGATACGCAAGCCGGTCTGAGCAAGTATCATAATGATTGCCTTGTTGCGTTCATTGGTTGCAGCATTGACCATTGCTCTGACCTGTTCGCCATTAAGAGCGGACTGCTCACGGTTCTTAATCTGTGGCGCTTCAAGCATCTCAGCAGGATTGCGGTCAATGAACTCGTTGCGATAAAGAAACTTGAAATATTCACGAATCGCCGATGTTCTCTGAGCGACAGATGCAGAGCTGAGATTGCTCATACTGGACTGCCACAGTTCAAGGTCAATCGGTTTGATTTCTGCTTCAGACCTATTGACATACGCCATGCAATTCTCAATCGCCTTGGTATATTCTCTAATAGTGCCTTCGCTACGGTGCTTTGCTCTCAAACTCATAATAAACAGTTCATTCATATCATTCAGCTCCTTCATTTGATGGTTTAAGTATAGCACCATAGCGGTGATTTGTCAAGCCTTTATTTCATTTTCTTTGCACCATTTTTGATACATTCTCAGCATTTCCGCACGAGAGGAATTATCCGTTTCGGATTCATTAGCTCTGTTTTCTTCCATGTCCCGCGCCCTCGCGAGAGCCATGTTTGCAGTGATTTGCGGCATGATGTTTTGTCTCAGCATTTTAGTTGCCTCTTTCTTTTAGAAAAATCCCTACAATCTTTCGACCATAGGGATTTTAACAGGAGGATTATTTACTCATTGATTTCTGCCTTTAGTGTGCTTGTCGGCTTAAACGTCAGAGCATACTTGGCAGGAATTTCAATGGTTTCACCGGTCTGTGGATTACGAGCAGTACGAGCGTCACGCAACTTAGTTGTGAACTTACCAAAGCCATGAATCACAACATCTTCATGCTGTACTAGGCTATGTCTGATATAGTCGATAAACGTATCTACGATCTCGGTAGTGTCCTTGACTGTATTCTCTGTGCTGTCTGCTACAAACTTAATTAGTTCCTTCTTCGTCATAAATTCCTTTTAATTTCCTTTCGATTTCTAATAAAATTTTATTAAAACAAGTCGCAATGTTCATGCGCATATTGACTTGATATATAGGGTTATTGTTCCACTATCAACTACTTACAGAGTCCTCTTACCCAAGCCCTATATTGTTTTGCGCGGAATAGGCATTCACCGCGCTATGAGTCTGCCGCCGCTCACTCTTTGTGATTACTTATTTGAATCCAGTCAACCTTGATTTAACTAGTATCATCAAGGAATTAAGGCGTTGCCTCATAGTATCAGGTGGTCAACCATCAGCTATTCAGCAACTAGCATTACAACCCATAAACTAGATCGAGATTCATGTGACCAAATCATTATCTCAACCTTACAAATCTAAGGATTTTAAGATTTTCTTAGGTTTGCATCTGGGACAGTTACAATGCTGGGCATAGCTGCGTGCAATCCTATAATCTGTTGTCAATCCCAATCCCTTTATTATGCCGAACAGATTGACTGGTGCGCCCTACTTGGCATTAGGCAATTACGCCATTTATACTTATCTCATTTGTCTCACGCACGTTCCCTATATCATGATGGCTGTTCATCAAACTCCACTTAGCTGTAGCCTACTCATATGCAATCACTGTAGCATGGAACATCCGTTCATACAGCACCATCATCTTTACATTCTCAATTATACCATATTTGATTTTATTTGTCAAGTGTTAAATTGCATCTATTTAATGTTTTTTCAATGGCTTCGTTGAGTTCCTTTTCTACTTTACGCCAGTATAGATACACAATTAGCATTCCAACTGCAATACCAGCCGCAAATACACCTAAACAAGATAATAGAATAATCATACAATAATAATCAATAAATTTTCCTAAACATCTAACCCTACAACCTTACCCTACTTAATTAACTAATCTGAATTTTCTTCATTATTAGTCAATGATTTCTTTGCCAGACGAGCTGATTTGAGCCGTTCTGCCGCTGCTTGCTTTTGTTCTTCAGTCATTGAGCGGGTACGCCCTGATTTACCAAATCTCAAGTCATATAGTGGACAAGACTTGATTGGGCAATTCTTAACTTCGTTTGCTGAATCGCCTGAACACTGCAAGCAATATTGTCGTATTCTCTTTAGCGGAGATACTGAATCCATATTAGATGCTCCTTTAATTTAGATTTTATCATGGTCTGCGTGGGTGGCCTCGAACCACCATATACCTTGTGAGGGCCTCACCGTTATAAGCAGTGGGCTATGACCAATTTAGCTACACGCAGATTTTTAATTTGAGCCTTTTATCGTCATGCTCAGGACTATATTCTAGGAGGTTCACAATTGAGATTACCCAATCTCTCAACCGTATCTGTATTATATCATAGAATTTGATATTTGTCAAGAACTAATTTTATTCATCTCAATAAATTTTTCACAAGCCCAGCCATTGAGAACTGGAATTTCATCACAGCTATAACCCCATAGCCCAGTTTCTCGGTCATAGCAGTCTACATGACAAATGAAATCACCAATTTTGAAATAGGTATTAAGCATAATCATTATCTCCATTCATTTGATAATTGAATTATATCATATAAAATTGGATTTGTCAAGCATTATTTTCAAATTTATTTTTAATATCTGTCCATTTTTTAATCTGGTCATCTACACGCACCCATTCACCATAATGCAGGTCGGGGTCGAACCACCACAGACCATAGTAATTTGGATTCACCTCATCTGTAATATCACGAAACGGAATGTCGTATCCAAACCACTTGAACAACTCAATGACGAATTTTACATCATCATCATTCCCAACAGTGAATGCTCTCATGGCATCTAATTGATTATACAGATACTGTTCTTCAAATTTGATTTCTAAACCATCTTCATTATAAAAGCCAAGGTTGCTCCCTTTGTGCTTCTTTACATCATTATACCTACATACCCATTCATGGTAATGCGCCTCATATTCATCATCAAATTCTGCGCCACAATATTCACATTTATAAATCGTTGTTTCAATCATTAGATATTCTCCTTAAAAATTTTAATCAATTTCACAATGCCGCCAACTAGTGCAACACAAAATAAAATCCCAATCAAAGCAAATGCGACAAGCCCAATACAACTAACAATATTCCATAATACATCAATCATTTGAACAGCTCCTCCATTTCTTTAACATGATATTGTCTATCTTTCAGATCATTCACTCTGGTTCTAGTCAATTCCCAATTTGAACCAGCAAAGCCGCTTTTCATCACATCAGCTATAATCTGCTCGTCTTTATATTTGCGTCGTTCAAGCCGTAAATCATGTAGCAGCTTATATATCTTATATCCATCTCTAGCATTATATGAATTGAACTCAATAGCATGAAGCACATCTTGAATTTTATTCTCTACCTCTTGCAGCTTATATTCAACCCATGTTGCCCTTGCCACAAGCTGGTCGTGTAGGTCGCAGAATGAGCCAATTTGCGTCAATGCTGAATCATAATTCACTAAGTCTACATTTGTAAACTGGTCGAAATCGACGGGTTTAGATGGTACATCAATCTGTTGCACAAAATAACCTAAATTGCGCATTTGCTTTGGCAGATTAGAAAGCGCATTATCAGCTTTGGTCTTATCATTGAATTGAAATGATTCAGATAATTCAGTTGTTGGAACGAATTGCTTAATTGCATTCTGCATCAAATAGTATTTTTGATTATAGAGTACATACATATTTCATCACCTACGGTTCAATTATATCACACTCATTTACATTTGTCAAGAGGATATTTGCCCATTCTGCATTTTCATCTTCTGCAAGATAAAAGAATTTATGGTTGGCGATGCTTCCCCAATATTCCTGAGCCTCATGCCAATCACTATAACCATATGCAGGATTATAAAAATATAGAATCGGCTTATCAGTTACAAATTTGCCGCCATAGAACACGTCCATTACAGCATTTGCAACTTCATCATACATTTTTCTATCTTGCTCATCCAGATTTTCATTCCAGCCATCATATCCATATGCCGATTTCACTTCTGTGGCAGACAGCCCGTCCTTGAGCATTGCACTAAAATAACACTGAGCTACAGCCACCTTGCCTTCATATGGTTCACCACCAGCTTCACCAGCTACTACACATTCAATAAACCATGTTTCATATTCAGTAAGATGAAATGGCGGCTCGTATACGATAGTAGATTCCGATTCCTGTTCTTCAATCTGCGATTCAGGTTCGATCTCAGTCACTACAGTATCCATAACAACAACATCATCGTCTTGCTGATATTCAATTTCGGTTGTATCAATCGGCTCACATTTAATCCATTTGACAACCGGCTCAGATTCTACGACTCGTTCATCCATCATTGAATTGTATTCTTGAATCTGTGTATAGACAAATCCACCACAAGCGGCAAATCCAACTAATGCCAATCCGATTCCTGCAATCATATATCGAATTTCATTTTTCATTGTCGATTCTCCTTTTTCGTTTTCTGTCTCTGTATATGTATATACCACATTTGATTCTATTTGTCAATAGCGATTTTTGATTTTCATTCCACGATTATAAATATCAATCTTGATTTTAGAATTTCATTTTCCATACATATTTACAATCTCACAAATCAATTTTCATTTTCCGGCTCGTGCATACATAAATATCTATATACATATCCATTATCATTTACATATTCATATGCAGATACATCTACATCATCATGCACATAAATGATGTAGATAACAATACGCATGATATAGATGTATGTATTTATCGACAATACGCAGCTTTATGTTTATAAATAGAAACATTACTTTCATGCACATGTCACAATTTATATTAGTATCAAAGTCAACCTTATTCACATTTTTCATATGAATATTCGCATACATTGTCACATTTTATGTGGGAGATTTGTGTACATTCACACATTTTTCTGTAGTAAAATGATGTGCGGTTGTCAGTTATTCCGGGTTCGGTACGAATATGACAAGGATTGGTTTGTTGTTTATATATGAGATGAATACGGTTTGAGCACAGATTACATCATACCCATATCGAGCCGTTTGAGCCAATTTGAACCGAGTTTGCATCTAGCTTGGCAGATTATATATCTAGCCCAATCGAGTTGTCACGCCCGTCCTGAGCCGCTACAGACGCGCCGCGATATTACATACACACATATTACTGGGGGAAAATTGTATTGACCTAATCCGCACACACACGCATGAGAAAATCCGGCTCGATTTTTTTCGCGCCGAGCCAGTATATGTACTGTATATTGCTGGGAAAAATGTAAAAAATTGTAATGTGCGCTCGCGCTTATGCCCGCTCGACCCGTCGATTTTTCACTTCATTTGAATAAAGTATAGTCGGAAAATGTGGTAGTTAGAGCCGTCTAACCAATGTGGTAAAAAAAAGGAAAAGTTGGAAATTGTGCAACCTATACAACGCAGACGCTCCGCGTTTGTGCATATTGTACAATAGCCCGGAGAAGGCACACAAGCCACTACACGGCGCACAATTGCGAAGGAATATAGGAACATAGGGAAGCAAAGAAAAGCCCGCCAACGTCTGTCAGCGGGCTTGCATTTGTATTTCTGTTTTATGTTCTTGCCGTCCTTCCTATTCTCAGCTTCTCAGCGCCTCTTTACGGACTTTTCAGCGCGTCCGGCTATATTTATACGTTCTTTCTGTTTGCGGCGTGTCGGGCTTGTCAAGCCGTATAATATCCGCGTCGATATAGCTCCGCTTCTGCGTCTCTTTCTGCCTTGCAATCAGCAGCATACAACGCGCCCGGCATCTGCTGATTGCAAGCGCGATAATATGCGGCACAATCTCGCGCCCATTGTAACACATCTAGCAGCTCGTCAATGGTATATTTTTCCATGTTAACAACCTCCCAAAATTTTACAGACAACGGCAGGGATCCAGCACAAGCTGGAAATTGCTACCAGACCACACAGATACTGGAAAATCCAGTAAATGGGATTCAAGCGGCGTTTATACCTTTTCATGATTTACTCCTCTTTCAGATAATGCGCGGGAAAGGCCCGCCCGATATCTTCATAATTCGAAAAAATATGGAAGTCGGAAAGATAATTATATAAACCCGCCAACAATGCCGAAAAAATAGCATCTTCGTCGTATCTTCCCGGCTTGTAAGAATATGACATTCTATATTCTTTTAAGCCTTCTCTTGCCAAGTTGGCGCAATATGCACGCGCTCCGCCCCGATTTACAAAATTTATTTTCTGGAATTCGTCAGCATATGAGATATGAAGCCGAAATGCGATATTGTAAGCAATCATTTGTTCGGCAGTGCACACGGACTTGTCTACGTTTGGAATTTTATGGTATTTCATTGTAAAAATCCTCCTGTTAATTTATAATTACTTTTTTTCTACATGAACCCCGAATAATCAGTTCTGGTTG
>OJAW01000181.1_pt1 | contig 49782 bp, 62 predicted proteins | sample 1589151 | NCBI WGS metagenome assembly OJAW01 (sample SAMN03283290) | human gut metagenome | biome: human-associated habitat; material: feces | host: Homo sapiens | place: Peru | collected 2012
AAGTGAAAGCGCATCATATTGGATTCAAAAACAGTGTCTTCTTGTAAGCCACTAATACGCGCACATTTTCCAAGATATTCAATGCTATTCACACGATTGATAACAATATCATTAATGTTTTGTTCGCCAACACGAGATATGCCGCGCATACCAAACATAATACTATTGCCTTCAACGTCAGGAGTAAAACCAAAACGAGCTATATTTATATCGGGCAACTCAACATTAGTAAATTCTTTATAACGACTAATTGCCGCAGCCATTTTGCCATATTGAACTTTATTTTGTTCACGCTTGTCATCTTCATCAGTTAACTCGATTACTCCTGTGTCAACCAGATTATAGTAGTCTTCCTCATTAACTGCGCCCGCGTCAACGCTTAAGCAGGCACACTTCCAGCAAATGGAAGGATAGAAGTATGATAGGTTCATTTCTTGTAATGCAATGTATGAATATGCCACAGCATGGATATCACTGAACGAATAACCTGCCTGCAACATAATCTGTTTGTTCCACACATAGTCAAGTAGTTGTTCACGAGTACCTAATGCTAATCCCTTACTATAGAACAATTCCTTACCTTTTTGAAGTACGTCAGCTTTTTTCTTTGCTACTGCTTTACGTAAAATATTTGCTTCACCTACTGTGAATCCACTGATATGAGGATCCATACTCATACGCATCATGGTTTCCTGTGATACTGCCACGCCATACACAATGCTCAAGTAAGGTTCTAACAGCTTCATCTCGCCTAATGTAAGTCCGGCTTCGCGCATTTCATCATACCACAAATCAATATGGTTCTTATGTTCAACATACAAATCAAGTGGCAAAATACCATCATCCGTTGCCATAAGTCTCATCAATCCGTTACCTGCTGTTAATTCTGCCAGGTTAGTTGGATGAATTTCTTGAATTGCCTGGCCACCAACTTGAGTATCGAATTGAAAACAGGATGGTATTTCACGTCTATACAGGCTATCCCACATACCTCTGTCAGTATAATTAATAACGTCTGGATGGAGATATTTATTGTATGTTGCGCGCAAACTACCTTGCCATTCTATACGATCATCTTCCAGCAACAAATTCATACAAGTACGAATTTTATCCAATGCTTGAACCGTCAAATAGTCATACTTAACTCCGCCAAGTTGCTCCGTATCTTCAAGGTCAAATGCTGTAACCAAAATACCCTTTGTAGTTTTCATTGCCGAGTTAGACTTCCAAATTGGTTCGTTCAATGCTAACACACCACTTGCGTGACATCCCAATCGAGTAATAAGACCCTCAATGGATGATGCAACCTCCCATAACATAGGATACTTGTCAATTTCGTCCTTAAATGCTTTAACTTGAGGATGTTCTTCATCTCCGATATAACATTGTTGTAATGTCCAGTCATTACCACGTTGGTTAGGTATCATTGCTGTTAGATATGACGCAACGTCGTCATCAATACCCAAGCCTTTTGCCGCTGTATTAATTGCCGCACGGCTTGTTTCTGTACCAAATGTACATACATGGATAAGATCGCCACCAATAGATTGGAAGTATTGTTGTACCTTGTTAAACACACGCACACGTTTGTTTGCCTCGGTATCGATATCTATGTCTGGGAGACCCGGCCTCTCCTTATGCATGAACCTCCAAAAGGGTAACTCTACACTTTGTTTAAGAGGATTAATCTGTGTAATACCTAACAAATAGTTAATAATACTACTGCCACCAGAACCACGACCAGGGCCAACTAGACTATCGCCTTCGTCCCACATAATGTCGATCATCTTTGCCATAGTAATAAAGTAGTCAGACATTGATTGATTAAGTTGTTGACTAATTGCAAATAGTTGTTCTAATTCGTAATCCAATTCAACAACTGTAGATTTTTCATCTTCTGCCGCTATACGATTATGCCAAGGTTCAATCAACAAGTTGAGCAAATGAATATCAGAAGGATCGTTATGTTCCATCATTGCCTTAACTGATTTTGTTTCTTCTGGATAGCGTCGAATCAAATCATAATAAAAACTATCAAGAGGTTCAACATTAAACCTAATTTTAGGAATAACAGAAGTATGACTAAGATTATAACCAATAACACTATCACAAATCTTGTTTGTGTTTTCACACATAATGCGGAACTTGTCCTCATCAAGATTTGAACCTTTTTCACTTGTTAAATAGTCATAAACTTCATCAGTACTCATCATATATGCTGAAGCATAAAACGCATCAACTTCACGGTCTTTACTTGATTTTGAGTTCAAGAAATATTTATGAACTTGAGCATTTTCCGCTTTAAGATAGTGACTATCAGTTGTAAAGATAAAGTTGTATTCATTCCAAAAATGTTCAACCATATAACGATTATATCTGATTTGATCATCTCGCCAAGACGGTTGAAGTTCAATAAAGAAGTTGTCTTTACCAAACAAGTCCCTGATTAGTGCCAAATGACGCGGAATTCGGTCTGATTGCCCATTTAAAAACATTTTGCCGCAATAACCACCAATACATGCAGTTGTTGCTATAACGTGACCTGGATTAGGTCCAATTATATCAAACAAATCGCCGCTGAAAGTTGGTGTACGCATAATTGCGCGAAAATAAGACCTATCCCAAGCACGTGAACTAAGTTCTCGAATTTGTTCGTGACCAATATCATCTTTTGCCAACAAAATGAAGTGATAAAATGGTTCACCTATTTGATGATTTTCGGGCGTAAGATCATCTCTACACAAATATATCTCGTTGCCCAAAATAAGTTTAAAGTTCTTCTTTTGTTCTTCTGTAAAGTGTTTATTATAATAGTTCCAGATGCGGACGTGACCAGCCACACTATCGTGGTCGGTCAACGCTACACCCTTTAACCCTAACTCAAAACCATAATCAAGCAACCTTTCTGGACGATTAGTACTATCAATTAGTTTTAAGTTAGAATACTCACTATGATTGTGTAAACTTGTGTAAGTATAATTCATTAGCACTTTCTCCTAATTATTTATACATATATTATATCACAATTTTCGTTAAAAGTCAAATTCATAGCCCGCACGCATTGCCGCGGAAATTACGACAGCACACCATTCAATTGTGGAATAGTTATCATTGCGGTCCAAGCTAGTGCCCAGAAGCATAAGAATGGTATCTAGGTCGCGGTTTGCAAACTCTTCATTTAAGTCTTTTACCAAACTAATAAAATCATTTAAATATTGCTCGGTAATGCCTTTTTCTTGCGCAGATAACCATACAAATTGCGTGGCTAGGTCATCACACATACTGGATAACCAAAATGCCGCATCTTCTTTGTGCCATAATTTTTGTGCTGCTGTAAACATATCAAAAGTAAGTGAGGTTAAATTTTGACAAATAAGCAAGCTATCAATTTTTGGTATTGGTGCCTCAGTGGGCACAATTGCGCGTAAACTAATCAAAGAGAGCCTCCCCCATACCTTGTCCGCACTCATATGCCATTAAGGTATTCATAAAAGATTGAAGCTTAGCCTGATCCCACTTGTAGTAGATTTTACAAAATGCTTGACGCAAAGACAAAGTATAGCCTTCTTCATCAACCAAGCCGAAATCGGCGCAAATATTAGTAAATGTATCCATATTTATTCTCCTAAAATAATGAAGTGCTTTTAAGTGGTTCAACATCCACATAGTCAGCCATAAGTTGAACAGATACATTATCGTTCCATTCATTCAATTGCGGGCGACCAATTATTGTTATTGTGTTTCTTTCGTTTTGTTGTATTTGTTCGACTAACTTATTGTCTTTGAATTTAATACAAGGCACACTGCCAAACGTTATGCGGACAGATGAGCTATCAGCTCCCATAAACTTTACATTCATGGGCGAAGCTACACCTTTAATTACGATACGAGGTTGCGGAATAGAATTGCCATATACACCATCATAAGCCGCAAATTCGCGCAACATTTGGGTGTTAATATAATTACTACTAAAAATAGCGTCAACTTCGACAAAATCAGAGCCAAAATCTACATTAGCTAGACGCGCATTACATTCGCTAATAAAGGCTTCTAAACTATCAGCCGCAATTGAGGCACCAAAAGCAAAATTATGTCCCTCGGCATAGTCGCAATACTGACTTTCGCGCATAAATTCCAAAAAACTATCAAAGCCATCAGCTGGTTTGCCGCGACCACTACCACGATAATAAGTAATATCATTTTCGGTTTTTGGACGTAATACCAACACTGGTTTGCCGTATTCTTTAAGCAGTTCCATAGCCACCAAGCCTGTAATATTTTGCGGAGTAGGTATTTTATCATCCTTAGATGTAATTACCACAATGACTTGGTTGTGTTGTAAATTGGCCGCCTCAATACGCTCTTTTAAGTACTGCATACATTTTTCTTTTTGTGTATTTTGACGGTTTTTGATATTGTAAGCGTTGCGCGCGACATATTCATAAAAGGTTTCGTGCCGTTTGATGCCGCGGTATTCTGTATCGATATATTCGGCAGTAGGCTCTTCAATAAAACCCTTAAACAATAGTTCTTTTTCCTCCTGTGTGCCTGCGCGTATGACACCGTTAATTAGTGGAGCAATATAAAATGCCACATCAATTTTGCTGGGGGAATTAGTATCCTTAATACTAAAACTTTGTTGTTTAAGCAGTGCGACAAACATTTTGTTGCGAATATGGGACAGGCCTCTCCATACAATGTAGTTATTGTCGAGGGATCTCATATCCATCATATCGGCCACCAGTCCCAATGCGGCCAGATCATAATAATCATTGTCGCCACTCGTCAGGTATGTGCGGCTATATTCTTGTATAACCTTTAACACTACTCCTGCGCCGCTAAGATCCTTGTTAGGGAAGTCGGGGCTGCCCTGATTATTAACAACAACCAACCTATCGCTTTCAATGATGCGACCAATGTCGTGGTGATCCATAATAACTATGGTTTTGCCGCGGTCAAGCAATACTTGTTGTTCAGCTAATTGTGCACTGCCCGCATCTGGAATGATAACATAATCAATATCATCTCCAATGTTATCAAGTTTATCGGCTTCTAGTCCGTGTTCTTTTCCTTCATGTAACTGCCACTGAATGTCCGCATCGGGGTAAATATTCTTAAAATAACGATAAAATATTGAAGCTGATGTATAACCGTCTACGTCGCAGTCTACAATCAATAAAAATTTCTTATGTTCGGTAAAACCTTTGTGTAAAATATCAACGCAATCAACTATGTTCGTAAGTAAACGCGGAGAAAGCTCATCAGTATAATCAGGAGTGCCCAAGAAGCTCTCAATTTTGGTTATGCCCAAGCTCCGCAAGTAGTCCGCCATTGGAGTAGTTGATTGCGGCGAAATACAATTGTCTTTTAGTCTGTATTTAATCATTAAATATAAATCCTATCCTTTAATATTTGTTCAAACTTCTCCTTGCCGCGGTCAATGGGTGAGTCTTTATAGTTCAAAATATGATTTAAATCCATAAGTACTGCCACATTAAAGTATGGCTTCAGAGAATTTGCTATTCGTATATATTTCTTTCTTTTCTCTACTGTTTGCGCGTAATTTGTATAGTCAGCATCGTATGCCAATACCACTTCATCAACTCCTAATTCCAGAAGTAGTTGAATTTGTTGCCGCGAAATGTTTTGCCCAAGTGTGGCCACCGAACAATTTTTATCACCATAAATTGTGTCCATCATCATAACACTTTTTTCTGACTCAAAAATAATTGCTCGTTTTTGGCGGCGAATGGCATCCTTATTAATATTTAATCCAAACAAATTTAAAGCGGACGGATGGCTTAACACTTTTTGTCCCCAATTTATGGGTTTATATTTTGCTAACGCTTCTTCATCCAAATAGCGGCCACGCACACTAACAAGTTTGCCTGCAACATCATAATTCGGAATGATAATACAGTTGTCAATTGGATCATACGCTATACCATATTTGCGCATAGTATTATAACTAATACCTTCATCAACCCAAAGCCGCAATGCCTTTTTATCAAAAACAAAACGTTGAAGAATTTTCTCATCAATGTGCGGCAAATTGACTATTTGGTTGGTAGAGTGTAGCACATTATATAAATAATCAATATCTTCTTTTGTACTGCTTGATGCGGCATCATTTGTAAAGTCATCAAGGCTCAGGCCGCAAATTGTAATAGCTTGCGGAATTGATATGGGGTTATTACGCAAATCGTGCATCTTAATCAACAATGTAAAAATATCAAACATATCATTACAATGTGTATAGCACTTAAAAATATGATCATTTTTGTAGTAGTATAATTTGGGGCTTCCGCCGCTTAAATTGTGACAAACAGTAGGATAAATAAGGGCTGTTGGCGTATCGTATACTGGTTCAACGCCATATTTTTTGAGAATGTTGATAATATCATCCTCATTTAATTTATAACGTAAATCTTTTAATGTAACCTTACTCATACTTACTTAGTTCTTCTGTGTTGTATTCAAACACAAGCTCCGGCAAATCATTGTTTATCTTATAAGTTGTTGAAGTTGTAAGAATGTCAGTAACACGACAAGTACCATAATCGAATTTTCTAAATATCTTCACATCGCACATTTTGCCGCGGCGATTTTTATATACGTCAACAACAATGTTTGGTGTGGGCAAGTGCATTTCTTCGCAATATGTTTGTACCTGTTGAAGTTCCTCATCTGGCGCGCGAACACCAATCATACCAACGTCAATTTTATCCGCGATTGCCTTTGAACCTCTCAGCATATTTGCATTACGTACCATCTTGCCTTCCCAAGTACCGTTCAACTGTGTACCAGTCATAACGAATACATTGTAATCGGCCGCAATTTCTTTGAGTGTGTTGGATAGCATCATCAATACTACGTCTTCGCGCAAATTAACACTACGGAACTCGTCCATCAACCCAACAGAAGTAAAGATATAGTCATAGAAAATGTATTCAATTTCGTCGTGCAAAATGTAGTTTGTGATTAGACTTTTCAATGTTCGAATTGATGGATTTGGAATTGCTTCAATAATAAAGTTTTTCTCATATTTTTCCATAATGTTCATCGCCGCATTAACCAAAACTAATTCGTCTTCTGTAAGTTGATTAAGCAAAATCTTTTCTTCATTTACACCACTAATCCAAGCTAAAATTAGTGTTTGAATTTCATCTGCTTGCATTTCTGTTGCGACAAACAAAACTGGCTCCAATACCGCGCGCGAAACAACTTTACCATTTTCAATGCGTGGATATGCTATTGCACATGCATTGCCGACCATAGTTCTTGTTTTACCACCACCACTCGGCGCGCTATACAAATACATTTTACCTTTGCGGCATCCTCTTGTTGCATAATTGACATATTTGCCCTCCATAGGTATACCTACTTCTGGGTTTTGCCGCAACGATGACATTAAATCACGAATACCTTTTGCCGCATATTGTCCAGTAGCCTCTTGTTTTGTAACATTGCGGTTTTCGACTAACTGAATTTTGTTACGAATTTTGTTGAGGATATCGCTAACTGTTAAACGATTAAATTCTTCTTCAATTTTGTCTTGGTCAAGGAAATCTGTTCTATAAAACTCACTTATATCAAAACCTTTTTGCCGCAACTCGCGCAAAGTTGAGAATTTCTTTACTCGTTCATAATAGAGGTTGAACTGCGCCATATCAAAGTCTTCGGTTTGCTCATAAATAAGTTGTATCAATGTCAAACCATCGTTCTTTGTATATGTTTCATACTGAATTGGATATGCGCTCAAATACAAATCAATATTTGGTGGAGTAACTACTTTCGCGCCATTATTGGATAGGTTGTAAATTGCGCCAAACAAAATTGTGTACAGTTTGTCTGCAAAATCATCAACACTTAAAATATATTTATCTTCATTATAAATTATATCAGGTTGATGCATAATACAACCCAAAACATATTGCGCCGCTTTTTTATCAAACAGTGGCGTTTGATTTAGTTTTTCCATAGTCCTCCTAGTCCAAATGGCTAATATCGATCTGTTTCTTTTTTATGGTTTTACGGGATTGTTGCGGTGCATTACAAGCTATTGAGACCGCATTGGTTCCGTTTTGTTGATGGACTTTCGCCGCATCAAGTTGTCGTTGTTTTTCTATTTCCTTCTGTTTGAAAAATCTTCGAGCCTCATCCATAACAAAAGGAACAATAGCAATACCATATTTTAATTCTGGTTGCTTGCCCTGAACGTCTATATAAAAAGAAAGAGCGCGGGCAATCTCTTTGTAAGTGTACCTGCGCTCAGTCGTAAATTTATATATTTGGTTCAGAATTAATTGATTACACTCTGGAATATTATACCATTCGCATATATAGTCAAGCAATTCTTGTTTTTCCATATATTATAATCTAGCCCTCTCTTTTAAATCTTCCAAAGTAGAAAGTGCCACTTGCAATTTGTCAATGTTGTCTTGACATTCGGCTAACTCACTCAAGCGATTACCCTTGAAAATGTTTGTTAACACTTCACTAACTTGAGTATCATAACCTTTGTCTACCAATGCAGAAGCAATAGCAACTGTATTAGCGCGCAACTTCTCAAAATCTACTTTTTCCACTGCATATGGATTTGTAGTACTTTTGTCCAGATCTTCTGCTGTAAGTTCTGTTTTGTTAAGAAGCTTCGCTACAGCATCAATCATTTCTTTTTGCAAGTTTTCGTAGGTAAATTCAAAACGATCGCTAAAATATCTACATCTCTTCTTCGTTGGAATTGAAACCAAATTGCTATAAGCATAAACAGTAGGAGTTGTATGATCCCCATCCCAAGGTTCCTTATGCAAATAAAGAACAATGTCCGCTAAAGTTTTAATAATTAGGTCGGGACGTTTATCAATATCAATCTTAACTATTGTAGTTGTTTGTTTGGTTTTTTCGTCCTCTTTTTCTACCTCATCACTATGCGCAAGCATAACCAATCCATAGCCTTTTTGAACGATCGAACGAAGAACGGTTTCAAATTCAATACGAATTTTCTTCCAGCCCATACCGAATGGCACATCGCCTGGATTTTCTACGCCCATTTGCGTGAGCATATAGTTATAACAAGCAGTGTAAGCCATACCAACTGTATCAATAACAACTGTATCGAACATTTCGTGGGCTTCTTTTTTGTCTAATTGCTTCACTACCGATTTAAAATCTTGCCACGTCTGAAGAGGAACTGCATTTGCGCCATCAATGAATTTATAACCAATATCATAAGCAAGCAACAAATGCTTAGGGAAACAACATGCTACCGAAGTTTTACGTGTTCCCATCTCACCATACATAAGCAAGATTTTGTCAGATAGAGAAGCAGTTACCTTATATGGAACAATTTTTGTTATATCGATAACTGCCATTTTCAGCTACCTCCTGATTAGATCAAGGAAGTAACTTTAGATTTAGTCATACCAGCAATTCCGTTTGCGGGCGCCGGAGTTTCAGTTGCCGACTTAGCCTTTGCAATTCTATCTGCATCAGCCGCTTTGTAAGCTTCAACCAATGTACGAATTTCTTCATTTGTGTAGGTTGCGGGATCATCTTCACCGTATGCTTCTTTACCGCTTGTGATACGGAACATTTTTTCGCTACGAGTGAATGTACGGACAATCGGATCACCAAATGCTTGTTCTTCAGTACGAGTTTCAGTGGAAACAAGATACGAAATAATGCCGCTAAATTCAACGGTTGCGCCAACATTGTAGAATGTGTCTACTGCAGTTTGGATATTGGTGTCTTGTGCATCAATGTCAAAACGAATAACTTGAATGGACGTACCATTGTAGTTTTGTTGCGCGACTTCAAGTCTGTAGCCAAGAAGTTCGTCATTCTTATTGCGACGTTCATAAATGGACTTTGTTACAAAACCACTGTAACTGAATGTTGCACAATCAGGATCAGCATCCTTTGCCAAACTTACAAACTTCAAAGCAATTTCGTTAAACTTTTGAAGAGTGCCATCTTGTTTTACAAAGTTGTTTTCGCGCAATTCACCAGTAAGGCGAACACGCTTAAATAGCATACCTTCCAAGCCAGTATAGGCAGTGTACAGTTTGTTGATAGCACCGGTCTTTGTCTTTTCAAAAGCGAGAACCTTAAGTTCTACAAGACTTTCAGCGTCACCTTGCATAACCTTAACAACGATTTTGCCGTTAATGTAGTTACGGCCATCACTTGTAGTGCGAACTTGAGTATCAACCTCAGACAAAGTACCAGTTACTTCTACTTTATTAATTTTTGTTCTTTCCATAATGTTAAATACCTCAATTAAATTTAATGTTGTGGACTCTGCCAAAATAATTATCTTCTACGTTTAATGTATTAATAAAGTAATGAAAGGGACGTCTTTGCCCAAACGTCCCCAAAAGATCTTTTAATTATTTAATCGTTAGATATTTAAGAGATTTTGTTGCCGATTGAAAACTACTCAGCGATTACGAAAGCACGGCCAGCATCGGTCACATAGTAAGTCGTATAAGGTTTAACGCCTTTCTTACCATCCTTAGATGTGAATTCGTGTTCTCTTTGTCCTTTTGCGACAAGACCGTTCTTCACAAGGCTGTTCATTACGCCGTGAATTCCCTTGGGGTTAAGTTCAAGAGCTACAGCAATGTCTTCGCCGAAATAACCATCGGTTCCGTTGTCGTTAGCCTTAAGATAAGCAAGAACTGCTGCACATTTTTCTGTCAATACGATTTCTTTTACTTCTGCCATAATAATTTGTTTCTCCTTTAATATATCGAGTAATTTATTAAACTTAAAACATCGAAAGGAAGTGGGCAAATACTGCCGTGCGACGTTTGTAAGGTCATTGGATTAGAACTGTGAAAATGTTTTTCTTTTCTCAACCATTCTGTAATAATATTATATCACGAATTTTGGAAAAAATCAAATTTTCACAAGCTCACAATTTTTGTTGAATGAGAGCGGAATAGAGTATTAAGTTTTCCAACCGCTCTCTTAATTTTCTATAAATATTATATCACGGTTTGCGCGAAAAATCAAATTTTTACATCGCGAATTGCGGATCTTGAACCGCGCTAATTTTTGCACCCACTGCCGTTTTACCTTTGGTGCCAGCAGGTTTAGCTTGAGTAAGTTTTACACCTTTTTCGATAATGTATAGGCCGTGTTCACCAATGCGGCCAAGATAACTCATATCTTCGGTAACAACTTGTCCGCTACTACCTTTAGCATTTACGGCAAATGCATCACCTTTGGAAAACTTGCCTTTGTTGCCCGCAGCAGTGAAAAGAATGTCTGTGTCGGAGGCAACAGTAGCACAAAGAACACCTTGTCCGTCATTACCCTTGGAACCAATAGTTGCACGCCCCGTGGTTGTGATATCAGTGATTGCTAGTTTAGTTACCTTATGGTTAGCATTAAGCAGATACACAAAATCACCATCATTTGCGCCACCAATAAAAATAACTGACTCACCAGTACGCACTTTGCAGGCCGCAAAACTACGCTTAAAGGTATACTCACTCATTAAGCTCTTCTTAACTGTGCCGCAATTTGTTACACTGATTAAATACTTTTTGTCTATGTCGTGGATGGCTCCGATTAGCGTACCATCCGCGGCGATGGGGTTCATCATACCAAGGTCTAATTCATTGTTATTGATAATAAACACTTGGCCCGCTTCATTATATACATAATCGGTGGCAGTTGATGTGCTAATATAGCCGCCGCGCACCGTAATATTTTTATATGGGCTTGATTTATCATTCAGGGCGTATTTTGCCGCGATGGGTAAGCTCAGGAGACCATTAGCAGAAGTGAATAGATTGAGGGTCGGTTCCTCTTTTCTTTCTACTTCTGTTGGGGCGCCATCTTCGTCTACTGTCGTATCACAATCCATAATCTGGGTGCGGCGAGCATCACCAAATTTAGTCGCAACTTCGCGCCATCCTGCAATGAGTTGATCATTGAACAAACGTTCATCATTCAAAATACGTGTAATACGTTCAATTTCCGCTTTAAGTGAATCACGTTCGCGTTCAAATTTTTCAACTTCCAAATGCGCCAAACGACTAAGTTTCATATCGAGAATGGCTTTAACTTGCACATCATCCAAAATAAAACGTTTTTTAAGCTCATTCGCCGCAGTAGCAGTTGAAGTAGAGGCCTTAATTACTGCAACAACCTCATCAATGTTAGCGATAGCAATAAGTATGCCCTCAACAATGTGTAGTCTATCTTGTGCCTTCTGACGATCAAACTCAAAACCTTTTCTATAAACTATTTTTTCGTGATCTATGTGTGCTTGAAGTGCCTCTTTCCAAGTAAATATGCGCGGAAAACGTCCATTATCAAGCATAGTAAAGTTAATTGCATACCAATGTTGCAGGCTAGTGTTTTTGAATAAGTATCTCAATACTGTCTGAGCATTGGCCGCTTTAGTTAGATAAATCTTTATTAGGGGTGTTTCGCCCGTTAAGTCATTAAAACGATCAATACCGGGGTTCTCTTCAGACTCCAAAATGGTTTCAAGTTCGCCGCAAATGGTATTAGTATAAACTCCATACGGAATTTGGGTAACTACCAAACAATTGTCTTTGCTATCAAAATCAACCACTGAACGAAGTTGACACGCTTTGCCGCTACCACTAGCTAAACTATTGCGCACCTCGCTCCCATTCATTAGAATTGCTCCTGTGGCGAAGTCGGGTAAGCACACCAAGCTGCGGCCATCAACATCAGGATTAAGTAGTAAGCGGATCAGTGCATTATTCACTTCGTTAAGATTAAACTGCGGAATACTACTACTCATACCAATACCAATACCAAATGAGCCATTACAAATGTTGTAGTAGCCCTTGGATGGTAGCACTGCTGGATATTTTTCGGTGTCATCGTAGTTATCGCGCCAATCGTCAATTGTGTTTTTATCCATGTCTTTGAACAAGAATGATGCTAATGGCGACAGACGTGCACTTGTATAACGCGGAGCAGCCCAGTTGCCACTCTCCATAAGGTTACCATGCGAACCTTCAACCTCAATAAGAGGATAACGCATAGCAAACGGTTGTCCTGCGCGCATAATAACGCCTTCACAAGAACTATCACCGTGAATATACATTCTCATTGCCGATCCTACTGCCTTAAGTGTTTTACGGAACGGTTTATCTGCGGTGAACTTGTCTGTTTGCATGCAGTAAAAAATTTGACGAGCAGAAGGCTTAACACAGTCACGCACGTCAACAAGGGCACGAGATTGTAGAACCGCGCCACTATATTGCGTAAAACTTTCTTCAATTACTGGTTTTAGTTGTGCCAAAGTTAGCCTCCTTATTCGTGTATTGTCGAAAAATCGACATGATTAAATATATATTCGCGGCGTTTAGATACATCTTCGCCCATAAGGTCCTCAAGCAAAGTTACTGATGCCGCGTCGGGTTGTAATATGTCAAGTCGTTGGTTAATAGGGTTAAACATACTATTGCGTGCCTGTTCAGGACTTAGAGAGCCCAAACCTTTGTTGCGTTGTACCTCTCCACGGATTTTCCCGCGCACTGCGTCCATTTCCTCGTCAGTATAGTAATAGGATTCAGTTTTACCGTTCTTAACAATATATAGTGGTGATCTCAACCAACATAATCTTCCTTCTGCCAAGAATTGTGGTGCTAGTTTCCTTAATGCAGCCATAATGAGTAATCCAATATGGTAACCATCGCTATCGCTGTCGGTACAAATTGCTACCTTTCCATATCGTAATTTCCTACTGTTATATGTGCCAGGAGTAATGTTAAGAGCAGATAATAGTAACTTAACTTCTTCATTCTCGAAGATATCCTCTTCATCATTTGCCAGACAGTTAATAATTTTGCCACGCAATGCCAGTATACCATATTTCTTCACATCACGTGCCATTGCCATAGATGATGCGGCGGAGTTACCTTCCACACAAAGCAAAATACTATTTTCGCCTAAAAATTCAGCATCCTTAAGTTTATCGCTAGCGAAGACTTTCTTACGCGTATTACGTTCAATGTCTTGCGTAGCTTCCAAAACCTTTTTGCGCGCATTTTCGGCGGCAACGGTAGCCTTACGTTCTTTGGCGATGAGGTTAATTATATTTTGAAACTCGGTAGTATACTTTGCGGCAAATGTAGTAAGTGCCTGTGTCGCTGTACGTTGTGACAGGCCTCTAAGTTCAGGATTATTTATTTTTGTTTTGGTTTGGTTGGCATACGAAGGATTGGGTACCTTACAACTTACTGCATATACCAGGCCACTGCGCGCAATATCACCATCAAAATCGCCACTAAAACTCTTCTTAATAAAGTTAGTGATTGCTGTCTTTACACCAGTGAGAGATGTGCCGCCTTCAATTTGTTGCAGACCATTAGTGAATGTAAATGATTTTTCTTTGCCCGCGGTCCACATCATTGCTACTTCTGCACTAATATTGCCTTCTTTAATTTCAGCATAAACAGGAGTAGAATGAAGAGGTTTGGTTGCATTATCTTTGATTAGGTCAAGCAAGCCATTTTGCGCGCAATAAGTGACTGTTTTATTAGTTGTGCCATCAGTTAATACAAATCGTAATCCCTTAGTCAAATAGCTAAGATTGCGGCAAGTGTCGCATACGTGATTAAACTCAATTTTAATTGGTTCCAAATTATATACTTCGGGATCTGGTTCAAACTCAATAATTGTGCCAGTGGTTTTACTTGGGGTGGCTTCTTCACGATATGCGGCTAACTCACCTTTTTCAAACAAGGCTGTGGCAACCTTACCATCGCGCATAGACACAACACGAAACCAAATTGATGATAAACAAGTGGCTTTTGCACCAATACCATTTAAACCTGCTACTGAGTTGTATACTTTATCGTTAAACTTACCACCAGTGTGTGCTCGTGAGAAAATATCAACCAATACATTGGAACCATCATCTTTTATACCAAATGGGATGCCACGTCCTTTATCTGTCACACAAACTCGATTACCAGTGATTGTAATAGTAATTTCTTTGCCGAATCCCATATAAAATTCGTCAATTGAGTTTGATATAATTTCTTGTATTGCATTGTATACCCCTGTCATGTCAGCAGAGCCAAGATACATGGCAATACGAGAACGGACCCCATCCTTAAAAGACAGCGACTCAATATCATTAATACTATAATTAGTTGTTGCCATCTACTACCTCAGCAATATCGCCGTTTGCCATTAGATCTACCGCGGCTAAAAGTACGTTTGTATCGCAAGCGGCCTTAGCAATACCGCTTTTCGCAATTTGGTTAATGGCATAATCAATTTCTTCTACTGTGACATCGTATTTTTCACATAAATTTTTATATCTCATAATTTTGTGTTCTCCTTTATTAACTTAATAATTATAGCACAAATTACGTTATTTGTCTAATTCTGGCTTTTGAAAAATGAAAATATTTTCATCGCTGTTGCCAAGCACGCCAGTAGATTTAATACGAGTATTGTTTTTAAGGTCCTCTACACCGCAATCAGTAAAGCCAAGCGACATAGCATAGTTATATACATCCTCACACAAATTGTAGCCATTCACATTTTTAATGTTTATTGCAAGATAGCCGCCTTCAATTAAATAACGCCAAATATTGGATAGGGTGGGATATAGATAGTTTTGCTTCCAAGACTCATAAGTTGTGCCAGGTTTATAACTTTGGTCACCCACCTTATAGTCCTCAAGGTTAAAATACGGTGGCGAACTAAAAGCTAAACCAACCTCTCCCTCAAGTTCGGGGATAAACTTTTCACTACCTTGCGCCCAAATTTGGACAAACGAAGTGCAAGACGGTACAGCAGTGCGCCAATCGGCAGTCATAGCATAAAGACGGTCTACCAACTCATAGTTCGGATCAGTAGCATAATAATGTACATTATGTTTAAGGGCACCAGTTAAACGATCGCCCCATCCCGCGCTAAAGTCATACCATACATTGTTGACATTGTATTTTGCGAGAATGTAATCCACCGTTTTGACAGGGAACTTGGTCGGTTTGCGCGCATATCCCTTGCCACCCAAACTAATTGCGCGCTCAATGTTTGCGGCTAAACCTTTTTCGGGTGGGAATGTTTTGGGGCTATTCAATGCCTTAGCCTTAAACACGCCCAGAATTTCTTTGTTAGTGTAGACATCTTCAACCGTCCATTTTGCGCCCGTTACTTGAACTTGCGACATAAGATCCTTAAAGTAGTATGCCGTAATTTTATCATTCATAACGTTGCCGCGAGTAATTTTCCGCATTTGGTCTTGTACAACTTCCAAACTTGGTTTAGCATAGTAAGCCGCGGCAAATTCACGTTGTTCTTCATCACTTACTTCTGCGTAGTTCTTTGTGTTTAGTGTTTGTCCTTTATATGTGATTATCATTGTATCTCCTATATATCTGTACGCAATCTTATTAAACGTGGATGGCGTATACTATCATCTGTAATCTCCATCCCACTTACTACTGCCACTAGTGTGCCTTCTGCTATAGCTTTCGCTGCTTCGTCTGTTGCCAACCAGGCACGATCCTCATCGGTTAATCCACTAGCAACACGTACCATATTACCATTGTGGTTAATAACAATACCACTTTTCCAACCTTTGTAGTAAGGTTTGGTGACTGGTGTCCAAGTGAGGCCGTGTTCCATATCAATGTTACCCGGAGTATGATCAATGAGCACTGTTTGTCCATCATCATACGTGCCTTCCCAATATGGCCAAGCTTCACGCTCAATACCAGTGTATTCATGAGTAGGCGCAGTAGTACCAACAACAGGTACTTCAAGTTCTCCTGTAGATTTTTTAACTTTAAGGGTTGACCATGCAGGACGTTTGCCAGGAGTATAAAGATATTCTTTGCTATGGATAACAATGCCTTCGCCGCCTTCGCGTAAAATGGTCGCCAAAAAATCTTCGAAGCCATCATTTACATATTTGCACGGCACAATATAGGTATGATCATTTTTACTAATCACATCTAACGCGGCTTCAAATCTATCGATAAACGGCGAGTCCATTAAATCAATTCCACCTACTGCCAAACAATCGAACACCTTAAAATATAGATGTTCACCTTTATCTTGGCGCGCAATGGCTTTCGCGGGCAAGCAACGCAGAATGGAACCTACGTCACGACTAGTAGTTGTAATGTTGTTAAAGCAAATTTCACCCAGAAGTACGGTTTGAGGTGGAAGAGTTTGTTTGGCTTCCAATACAATTTGGGGGAGCTGGCCAGTTTTATCACCATATTCACCCGTTACTTTGCTAATGGAACGAGATTGAATTGTGATTATGCCGTCTGTATCAACAATTAAGCGGCCCCACTCACCATCACTTTTTAGGGTGGCAAGGTAATGGTTACCCTCGTTCTGTATCATTGTTTGCGCTTTAGGTGACTCATAGTTACCTGAGCAGTCGTAGTAACGCATTGGCTCAAGTTTATAAAATTTTTCAAAATTGTCCATAAAAGGTTCAAAATCCTCCTTCACGATTTTCTATTATTATTATATCACAGTTTTTGTAAAATGTCAAATTTTGGTTAAATTTGGCTCAAAAACAGGCTAAAAAACAATAAAAAAGAACCTACTATTCAGCAGGTTCAACAATAATAACATTTGAAAGTTTGGTTTTATAAATTGCTGGATGAAAAGTATAATCACTTTCAACTACAATCATATCGCCACTAATTGTATAATTACAATTTTCAATCAACGTCATATCTGAGCTATTCAAAAAATAAATACATAAAGCTTTTCTTCCCATTACATATACCTCTCTATAATATAAATAAATGATGACAAATTTAATAATGTATCGCTATCTGGTGCCGCGCACATACCGTAATGTAACAATGTAATCACTGCAGGCCAAAACAATGACCAGGCTCTCGCTAATATAGATTGCTCCTTGTTATCTAGACTTCTTAAAAGGTTTCTTCTTGAAAGTTTGACTTCTTGTTTCATAGGCTTCTTGTTTTTGTAACTCCTTGAAAAGTGTTTTTTATGTTTTCTTTTCTTCTTGTTCTTCCCTTGTCTTAACAAGATAATTATAACATATTTTACGGTAAAAGTCAAGTTTACGATAGCTTCGCGCAGTTTTGGCTCCGCACAGCGTACCGGTCGCGTTCGCTACGCTCACTTGACCACTTGCGGCGAAAGACGCCTTGAGCGGCAATTGGGGCATCTGATGCCGCTGTTGGAGTATTGCGTTAGCAATACGACAACGGGCAAATGACGTTAGTCATTTGCCCTGCCACACTTAAAACAATCTATTAGAACTTTTACTTACTTCTGTTTTATTCATTCCAGCAACATAATATAACAACAGATCCCAATTTACTACTGCTAAGTTGTTACGGGCACGTGTTGCGGCAACATACCCTATGTTTAATTCTTCTTCGCTATCTTGTGGGAAGTCAACCAGTACCACATTATCGTACTCCAAACCTTTGGCTTGGTGCACAGTGCTTACATTATCAATTCCCATTGTTTTTAGTTTTTTAACTTGTTTATTTGAACGACACAAAATTTGGGTATTAGGGCTTACGACCAAATTGGTAATATATTCTTGGGTGGCTTCAACAGACTTGTCTACCCAATTACCATCCTCTAACATTAATCCATTCAGATCCATTACTAGTACTACTGTGCCGCCTCCACCTTTAGCGCATTCAATATCACATAGAGGCACAAGAGCTGGAAAGTTTATTGCACTGTATACATCATGCTCCTTAATTAGGGCTTGGGCTTTATCGTACACTGCCTCAGCATAATCTGCGATATTTTGGTGTGAACGATAGTTGATACTTAGTGTAAACCAAGTCCAGTCGGGCAATCTAAATTTTTCAAAAACTTCAGAACACGCGCCGCGGAACGCGTAAATGGCTTGTTTAGGATCGCCAATATAGACACGTTTTGTCACATCGACATATTTAAACACAGCCAATTGTACAGGGTCAATGTCTTGAAACTCGTCTACGAACAGAGCATCACTGTCTTCTATACGTTCATCGTACTCCTGACATACGTCTAGCAGATACAAAGGTAAATCAGTGAAGTCATAAAGTTTGTTTTGACGCTTAAATCTTACATAATCTGTCGCAATAATGCGGAAAACACGTTCAATTTTTTCATCAACGTCTACATTATAGTTACCCATAACATAACTATATAGAAGCCATTGATTAAGATAATATTGGCGGCGTTTGATACACAGCTTCTTCAAAATATCTTTAATTACATCATCTTCAAGCAACTGTACCTTAAAATCATACTTTGCGGCGAAACGTTGTAGACGACGATATGCCCATGAGTGAATTGTGCTAACTTCTACATTGTTGTTACCAATGCGCATAGCAAGTTCTTCCGCCGCTTTGCGGGTAAAAGTAATGGCAGTAACGTGATGGGTAGGATGGTCTTTAATATACCTGTGTATCGTTCCTACTATACTCCTTGTCTTACCTGATCCGGCGCATGCCACTACTATCATGTTGTTATCACGACAGTCTATAATGGCTTGTTGTTGTCTATTGTATTCCATTAGTTCTCACTCCTAATGTCTTTAGGAACAAACACAAGTGATTCCAATCAGGGAAACTATATTCAACATCGCCGCGTTTGTACCAGCGAATGGGTTTAATATTTAGGTTTCTAAATGTTTGTTCAAATTCTTGTTCTTGTTTTATTAAGTAGGGATCCTCATATTCAATGTCGCGCCAAATAGTATCCCAAGTAATAATATGGTCAAATTTAATTGCTTTATTATCACAGTTACCGAACATAATTAAGTTATCATAATGTGTATTTTTTGCTATACAAATACGAGGATTATCGCGCATTTCAGCAGCAAAATAATTGTTATTAACAATATAACTGTGTTCAGTAATTTTCTCACCTAAAAGTGCCATTATTTGGATTGAGAATAAATCATTATTTTCACTATAGCCACTAAATAAATCTTGTCCGCAAAGCACAATTGATGTCGGATCAGTAGGTGTTAAAATTAGTATATTCATTTTCTTCTTACTCCTGTCTTGCTAACCATTCACGTAATTGTAAGCGCGCGGAAACAGCATATTGGTCAGCCAAATTGTTTAGTTCGTTTGTGCTGTGCGATTTGACGTGTTTAATTGTGATGCGGCTTGATGTCTGTTCATACATGCTTAAAATTGTTTGCCATAAAGGCTGGTGTTCTACGGGCGTTTTACGGGATGTGCGCCAACCATTTTGTTGCCAAGTTTTATACCATTTGTCACGGAAGCAATTAGCAATGTAAGCACTATCAGTATGGATTGTTACCTGTTCATTAGGTAGCTGTGTTGTGGCAAACCATACAGCCATACGCATAGCCATCAGTTCCATTTCATTGTTAGTTGTGTCTTGTTTGTAGCCATAGTAAATGTAACGAGGTGGTTGCCGGATAATGTATTCAAGCATATGTTCAAATGGCATTGATTTAGGCGGCATTATTAGGTGTTCCAATCCATCAACTACAATTGCCCATCCTCCTGTTTTGTCAGAAGATGAGCAAGCGCCGTCAGTGTATATGTTGATCATGGTTATTCTCCTTTGGTGGTTGAGATCGATGTGCAAGTGATTTTGTTAGGATTAAGATGGCAATAGTAACAAGGACTATCACCGACATAAATTTGTCCAGTTTTAAGGCTTTTGTAAAAATCACAGTCTTCACAACTACGCAGACGTGGAATAGTAGTAGTAATTGGATTTGTACAAGGTATTGATTCTGGTGTTGTATTTATCGCAGAATGAAGAATAGTCATGCCACATTCGGGACATTTTACATAATCTATTGCCCCAAGATAATCTTTTTTATTCAAATCTTCCAATTCATATGTAAATTCGCACCCACAATTTGGACAAATTGCATGAAATTCTTTCTTACCGCTTTTAATTATTTTAATCATAGTTTGTTTGCTCCTTCTAATCATCTTCTATAATCATTATACCACAGCACGTGAAAAAAGTCAAATTTCCGCATCGCTTAAATTACGAATATTGGAAATTTGACCTAAAGAATTATTTAAAAAATTAGACCAGTCGATTTTGCTTTGTGTATTTTTAATGCTATACCAAGATAACGACCATATAAAGTGAAATGAGTTGAATCAAAAGCCGCATATTCAGAATACAGTTTAATACGATTATCACTAATCCAAGAAACTTTTACTAAGCGAGTTACATCCCCTATAAATAATCCATAATATTCGTTAAATAATAAATCCATTTTGTCTTCACTGGCTGATGGAGGTAAGAAAATTACAACATGGCCTCCTAGTATCTTAGATCCGCTAAGAGTAGATGAAGTATCTCAATTTCCACTTAAAACAGCAATTTTATTTATACCTATAGCATTATTGATAATTTGTAGAGCTGACTTTAATCCAGCAGGTCGTTGTTCATATTGGATCCCTATTGTTACATCCCTAGTAACATTAGTGTTCGGTACCGTAATAGTAACAGAAAAAGTATCTCCGCTTTCTCTACCTATATAGCAGCTTGATACTAGGCCTTGCACTGCTGATCACTGAATATCTTCATCAGAATATGCTTGGTCTAATTCTACAGTAACTGTTTGTGTTGTAGTATCTCCTTGCTGAAAAACTGTGCTAACCGTTTTATAACGTGCTAAGCTAGGCTCACCATATTGTAATTCAACCAAAGAATTACGGTCATTATATGCAAAATCAGTATTTTTCAATCTGACTTCACCATCTAGTGTCTCTGTGCCAATTGTTATTCCCGTTACACATTCAGCAATAGGAATATCACATTCAACCGATTTAGTAGATCCATCGGCAAGTGTGAAATTTAATTTATATCTTTTAGTTTTTGCCATGATTCACCTATTTATCCAATTTATGTTCAAAGAGCATGTCGCAACTCCAATTATTAGTGTTCTTAGCATCAGAATCAGAATCACTTATTGCTATTAAGGTTTCTATATAGATTGGACCAGTAGTTGTTGTTTTTGTTATGCTACGTTTTACGCCTTTAAAATACAAACCCTTAGCTTGCTTAAAATAAGGATACTTAGGGAAAGTGAGCTCATATGCATTTGTCTTTTTTACAATCTTTGTTGGATGATAAGATTTTATCTCACTAACAACTAAATCTTCAGTTGTACTTGGTTCTGCGCCAGTGCCATCACCAACCAATTCTATGCTACACTTCAATAAATTATCAAATGTCAACACATCGTTGTCGCGCGTGTGGTGTGTTTCGGTTTTAGCACCTAAATTCAATCTACCGGTAGTAGGTGAAGTTAATACCACTTCATTTCCTAACTCTACTCCTGGTGTTTTTATTTTACTCTTGTATTGTAGAGCTGACATAATATCCTCCAGTCATATCCATGACTTGATTGCCGTAATGTAACACCAAATTAAAACAATTAACTTTGGTTTTATAGTTAATCAATTTTTTCAGCACAATTGCGTGTACATACGCCAGTTCTGTATTAACACCCAAACGTGGTTCTTCATTACGAAGCTCTTCTTCCAAAATTCGAGATGCAAAAAGACTTACCAAACATTGATGGAACTGAATTATATCCGCTTCGTTTAGTAAGTCTGAGGTTTGTAGTTCAATATCTAGCAGCATGCCTTCTTTAAGCTCAACGCCGCCAATCGCTATCTCAAACATACGAGAATATTCGGAATAACTCTTTTCCAAAATATGCTCGCAAGAAATTATAAGCTCTTCTCGTGGGTAATCCATTTGGTGAACTTTCTTGCGTATGTTTAAATCGAGAAATAACATTATTTTATTGTCTCCTTTGTTAAATAGCATAATGCGTGTAAGGTTCCCCAAACGTCAGCATATGCGTTGTGTTCGTCAAACATATAGTAGCCATCGAGCGCGGCGATATCTTTTAATGAGATGTTGTTGGTACGATGTAAAATCTTTTTTGCCGCTTCATATGTGCAGAACTGCTGGTAGTTTGACCAATCAAAGCCATTAGACTTTAATATTTCCAGATCACATTTTAAGCCGTGGCTAACTATAATTGAGTTATCGGGTATGACCTCATGCACCAATGTCCTCGCTACGGAGAGGTCTACTCCATTGTCGCAAAGGAAATCATCGGTAATGTTTGTGTAACTTTTAAAAAAGTCTGATAGTAACTGACCTTGTTTTACATACAGATTTAAACTCTTAGTTAGTTCAAACACGCCCTCTGGCTGACCCTGCGTTCGAAGGGAGAAGTGAAGCAAAGCCAGCTGAACAAGCGCATGTTGGTCATACTCGATATCAAAAATGATTATATTAGGTTGTTTTATTGTTGGTAGAAAAAGTTTCAATTTTCTCTCTTTTCCTTTATTGTAATTATATTATAGCACAATTTATGTACGATGTCAAATTTTGGAACACCAAGTTTTAATTTTGTAAATTAAGCATTAGTGTAAGGCAATTATTTGTATTATCATACCCCATTGCCAATTTAAGATTAATTGTGGTTGCATCGCCGCTATATGTGCCTATCGTAGTGCCATTAACTTGGATAGTTAACGCGCCTAATTGGGTATCCTCTATGTTAGCTAAATCTTTATCATTACTTCTGGTTCCGTAGTTTTTCACTAGCCAGTCACCACCACTTGGAATATTTGTTCAGTTGCAAATGTTTGACCGAAAATAATTTTAATATTATTTTTATCAACAATTTGTATATCGGCCATAACAAGTTCATTGTTTTGATATAATGATACTGTACAACCTGTAACATTTAAATTATGTTTAACAGTAACAGCTGGGGCGTTAGTGCCACCTGCAGCAACGGTAATATCCTTTACGTACTTCTTGACTGTGCCTTGAGGAATCGTAGTCCATTGCGGAGCTTGACCTGCGCCTTGAGAAGTAAGAACTTGTCCAATTGTGCCCGCACTATTGTTGATAAGAAGTGGACATGCTAAAGTAAGATCTTCATTAAATGTAGCACTACCATTAAAAGTAGTAAGCGCATCTGCAGTTAATCCAGCACCAAACGTTTTATGACCAGTTATAGACTGATCAGTACTCAATGTTACATAGTCTTTCAGATCTTCTGTAACAGCAATAATGCCGCTCTTTTGTGGCAAGTTTAAGATATATTCTGTGGCATTATTATCTGTAGTATAATTAATAGTGCCATTACCATATGTGGTAAATTTATTACCTGCCTTAATACGGAGATTGCTCGCTATAATTTGCGTGCCAGTCGCAGTCTTAGAAACATAATCACTTAAATCAAGATCGCGGGTGTTACCAAGAACTTCTCATACATACTGGCCCGCACTATTCTTAATTGTTAGATATTCATCATAACCTTTTTGTGTTTCACTAGCAGTGTGTTTACAAGGGACAAGATAGATAGTATACTCGGTGCCGGCACTAGCCTTCAACGTACCCGTAATTTTTGTAGTGCCATTATACCAAACAATACCTTCTGGAGTTGATGTCTCGTCAGTGGAAACCTTATATTCAAACTGGTCAATTTTGCCAAGTTCAGTAGTAACATATCTATAGACAGCTTTAGCAGAAGGATATTGAGTATCTGTAGATGAGTTGTTTATTGTGGTAACTTTTTGTGTCGTGTCTTGCAATACTATTGAACTAAACGTATATGCGCCGCTCGGTTGTATTGTTATAATGTATGCCGTATTTCCGAGAACTTTTTGATACTTCATCTCGCCACTTGACGAAGTGTACGTCTTTGTGAGTTTAAACGCAGGTCCAGGATTATACAAAATGTAGCTGTTATCGTCGGCTTTTAGTGCGTTGTACTGTTCTGGTTCGAGATTACCACTTGTACTAGTCAGCGTAATATGATACGTAGATTCAAGCGCCACGATACCTTGTTCATTAACAATACTTGTGCCATCAAGCGTTACATCTTTGACTTTAACTTGATCACCCACATACTTAATTACTGCGCCAGTACTCGGATATTGAATATCGCTACTATCGCCAATAACTGTAACTTTGTTATCTACGTGTTCATAGGCTTTATCGGCTGTTTCAAAACTTTTATTTAACTGTAGCAATGTAATTGCTTCGTCATTTGCAACAGCATTGCCAACCTTAAGTCTACCATCTGTTCCGCGCAAGGCAAGTGTATTTACATTAGCAAAAGCAGAAATGTTCTGCATGTCTTGATCGCCATTAGCTTTTTTGATATAGGCTTGATCGTTGTCAGTTTTTGTGGTTACCTTATCCAACTTGCCACTAATATCTATATCATTCAATGCTACTCATTCTGTGGCATTGCGATAATACAACTTATTATCTGATGTATTAAAATACATCTGACCTGGTTTAGGATCACTGGGGGCGGTAAGAGCTGGATGCATTAAAGCATTGCGCAACTCGTTTTTATTTAAGTCAATATTATTAAAGAAATTCATATTGTGTCCTCTTAGTTCAAATAAGCCTTACCACCAGAGGCAGCAGAGAGCTTTATTTGTAAATTGTTTTTATCTATATAGGTAATATCGCCGTAAATTACGTTATTACCACTATCTACTACACTAACGCTTGGATATTTATTCAGGTTATGTGCTATATTTCACACTACTGCCGCCGCATCCTGACGGTACTCATAAGTAGCCGTTTGAAGCATATTGCCATTGGTTTGGAGAGTATCACCCAATGTAATCACACCAGTTTTGCCATCAATTGATGTGACGCCTATTGTGCCAGGGGTACCACTACCAACAACCGCCTGCCAAGAATACATACCATCATGATAGTACAACGTAGCAGAAGTACCATAAGAACCTAGTACAATATATAACCCGACACTACCATTTGTAGTTTTAGTAAGCGCACTGGCCTCCCCATATACAACAAAATATTGGGATAACGTTATGCGGTTATAGTCAGTTGCGCCTTGAATATAAAAACCTTTATCTTGAATATAGATTAGTTTGTTTGAAAGATCAGTACCTTTGCTAACTTCAGACCAGTAATCTGACCAGTTTAATTGTAAAATGCTATTAGCCAAATTACACCTCCGAGAATAGACTTCCACCTTCTCATTTTACAACTTTATTATACCACATTTTTGTGGAAATGTCAAATTTTGAGGAGGAACAGAAGGAGTAGAAAAGATAGGGCAATTGTTGAGGATGGCTACCGTACTTCCTAGCCGCGGCATCTCAAGCCTCAGGCGCCGCTGTTGGAGTATTGCGTTAGCAATACGACAACGGGCGAATGACGTAAGTCATTCGCCCAAGGATTAAGTCAATTATTCAATAAGAAGTTCGGGATAGTTTGCCGCGATATAATCATATGTTTGAGTGAAATATAATACAAAATGACGTTGGTAGGTTTGGCTAGAGCCAGTATCTGTATTATTAACAAACTCAATATTAATATTAGTGTTTACAAATTCAAGTATAACATCGCTTGTTTCATCAGCATTAATTAGATAATTTGTACCATTGATCTGTAGGCTTTTACCCATATTTGTATAAGCATAAAACTCAATTTTTACTCGATTATCTGTTAGTTGGGTTGTTAAATTGGTAATAGTATTAGTTTCTGTAGAATTTACTAATAATGAGCCAGCACTAGAGCCAGATAAATCTAAAGCAATATTAGTACCTTCATCTTCCGTCGAATATACATCATAATTTAATATATACTTCTGATTTGTTTTACGGGGACCCATAATCCAACCCACATTATCTGTTCTTGTGGTCAAGAAGTTTAAGTCTATATATGCTACAGGATAAATAGCAGATGCAGTATTTGAATTTGTAGTAATTGCACCAGTAGTTTTATTAACATAGAATAAATAGTTATTGTCAGTAGCAGACATTAATTGTACAGGGTAATTTTCACTATAATTTATGCCAAGCATATCAACAATTTGTTGGCCGGTCAAATCAGTACCTACGCCACAATAATCAACTATATCGGTTAATGTTAGTGGTGCCATTGTTTGGTTATCTGTAAATCTGCTTGCGTGAAGTTGAACATTATTTTCCAATGCATTACCAGTTATTGGCCATACAGTGATGTCATTGTCAAAATAGGACATCTTGAAACTACGAGCAACTAGAGCATTTTTTAAACCTGTTGGGAATGTTTCACCATTAACCCACTCATTAATCATGGTTTGAGGAGTAGATCCTTCATAAATTACACCAGTGCTACCATAACCGCCCTGATCCCAGGTCCCAGTTGGGTAATATCCGTCATCTGGCATCATCAATGGATTCATAAACATTACTTTTGCTACTGTTCCATCTATATCAAGCACACGACATTCATACTCATAGTCGTTATCACCAGTAAGAATAATTTTATCGCCTTTTGAAGGTGCTAATCAAGCAATTTGTTTCCACAAATCAATGGCCGCGTTTGCTTGCGCTGTTTCATAACTCCAAACCAGGCTATGAGTGGAATAACGTGGCACTGTAATGTTTCTTTGTTTTAGCAAGTTACCAATTTTTGCCGTATCCCAGTTATCGGTCACGCTTGTTACGCTACCAGTGCTATGCGTCATATAGTCGCCTAAATTATTGAGATAACCGTTATCTACTCCGTTATTGGATCCTTCTGGATCTATCCAGGCTAGAGGATTGTAACCGCCCTCGACTGGATTAGAACCAATTCATAATGAATTCACGTCTACTTCTTCCAACCGACGTAAGTGGTCAACTGTGTCGCGACTAAAAGGGGTATCACTAGAGGTGGACAAATTATTAATATAATAGGTTTCTCCTAAATAAATAGTGCCATCTGCATTTGTATCATTACCAATATTACTATCAAAAGTGATATGGAACTTGTTATAACCATTTTGTCCTGCTATCGCGCCTAAATCTAGCGTTGGATCAAAGCGCAGGAAGTAGTTACCACCAGGAATGTTACCACCATTAACAGAAACTCAATTAGTACCTGGAGTCGGAGTATCTCCACCGCCACCGCCGCCTCCATCGGTCTTTTTGTATCTATAGCTCGTGCCAGCTATCGTTATATATTTATCTGCCATTTGCTGCCTCGTGTTGTTTATTTTGGATTATATCATCCAATTATCTATCTTTATTATAGCACATTAATGTGTAGTTGTCAAATTTTGATTGGTGAGTAATCTTATACCCCAATGTTGTTCAACCCACGTACCCACTTTAACCAACCATTGCCGCAATTCATTATTCGCGCGGCCTCGCTTCATCTCAAGCAGTAAAGTCCTATCTACTTTTTCAGTTCCTTCTGTAATTATGTCCCAGCAGTAAATGAAGTGATAGAGTTCTTTACGAAAGGCATTTTCATCCGCCAAAAAGCTATTCACCCAATCAGTATGGCCTGCTCATCAATCAAAAACAGCATTAATTGCATCGGCTTTGTATCATTCTAATTGCTCGCGACCAGCAGGAGTAGAATAAAGTATTTGGTCTTCAGTTATAAACCAAGCAAATAGCCGCGAATAAATATTTCAATTCCAATTGGTATTGCCCAAAAAAGATACTTTAACATTGTCCACATTGGTTCAAAGCTCTTTTTCCCGCGTTGATGGAGTGCTAACGAAGAGAATATCAAAATCACTTGTTTCATCTACACAATTTATGCATGCGCCACCAATAACACAAGCCAATTCAATTCCACTTAGTTCTGGTTTATATGCTTTATAAAATAAGTTTGTTATTTTCGTCATAAAAACATTCATATAAATTACGCTCCGTAGCAATTAAATCTATTGGGTGAGCCACGCATCAATCTAAAATGGTCTGAAAAAAGTCCAAAATTTTAGTATTTTTGATTGGTGGATTAGCTTTTATTTCTCTTATTCATTCTTTATCGCCTACTCCTGTTAGTTCCAAATAAGCGGCAAAAATATGATAAAAGGCTTTTGGACAGGTTCGATATTGTTGAGCGGGATTTTGCGCGATAAGTTGGACATATTTATGGAAATTGAGTAGTTGAATTTGGTTACGATACAATAATAATTTATCAACTATTGATTGATATTTTGGATTTACAAATAAAAACTGTTCAGGTCGGAATCAATTAAATTTAAGTTGCCCTGAGTAAGAGGCTTCAACTGCATAAGGAAAAAGTATTTTATCCATATTTCCTAACATATTTTCAACTGTTCTATAAGAATACTGCAACTCACGGCCTAACACAGTTAAAAATGTGCTTTCGGGTAACTTAGAATCATTATCTAAGAGAATGATAATATCATAATCACTATTTTCAGTTAAATAATACCTATCATAACCTTGGCTGCCGCCAACAAATATACAGACAATTTTATCATTTTGGGTTATTTGCTGATAGCGTTGTGTTTGCATAAAACGTTGAACTATAGGGTCTGTTTTAGCTTCTCATAAATTGGCGCTCATAATTCTTCTCAACTTCCTTCTGTTTGTTTGATTTGATTTATAATTGTGTTAAAATTTTGTTCGTATTGGGCAGTTTGTTTACTATTTAGTTTATTATGATTATTTTTATAATATCAAATATAATCATCTGAATAATTACTGCCTAAAAACAAATTTGCCGCAATTAGTAATGAATAGAAACTTTTATGATGCGAAAAAGGTACAGCAGTATTAACAAATTTTTTCGTACCAATTCAACCCATTTCAGAAGACAGTGAAAGGTAGGTATTGATAAAATTAATATATCGACTCTCAAATCATACAATATTATCTCAATTCAATGCGGCGCATTTGATCAATAATCCTGCGTAACCAAATCCACTTTTACTAATAGCATCAAGTGGCAAAATATAATGATGCAGCATACAACCATCAACTAAATAATAATTTGACTCAATACTGCGCTCGTAATTACAATCGTCGATAACCACAAAGTTTAAGTCATAATCTGATTGCTCATTATAAAACTTAGTTGCGCGACTTCCGCCTACAAATACAAAAGCAACTTTATGTTTGTTAAAAATTGCTTGAATTGGCGGCAGGGACAAATATTTATTGATTACTTTCAAGGATTGTGTGTTCATATTGCCGCCTTGCTTCGAAATCATGGTTAAAGCATACTCCATCGCAACTATAAATTATCGGCATGCAACTACCTGTCATCATTTCACCAGTGACTGCAGAGCCGCCATATTTATTTTCTTTCGCGCGACCAACGTATTCGATAGCATAGCAGTTACGTGGATATTGGGCTATTTTTCCCGCATTGAATTGAAGCAGCCAAGGCTCATCAAGTTTTTTAGGCGTACGATAGCGTATTGATAGGCACATAACTCAATTATCTGCAATTGGATATTTTTCGATGCGTTGCTCAAGCTGTGATAATAAGTTTGAATCTTGTTCTAATAGATAGTAATTCACACTAAACTTCATTATCACTTTTTTCTTCTGACTTGCTGCATATAGAAAATCAATATATTTATCAACCAACACTCCATTGGATATGATAATCAATGTTTGAAGTAGGTTTTGTTGTGCTAAAAATTCTACCATATTAATGAACTGAGGATGGAGTAAAGGTTCTCCACCCTCTAATTCAACCTCATAAGGATCGTTTAGATTATTATGATAATTTATAATTGATTGGAATTGGTCAAAGCTTAAAAAAGTATTATTATTTGGCTTACTAAAAGCACAACAAAAAGGACATTCACGATTACATTTGTTTGTTAAGTTAATATACAAACGTTTAATCAAACTGTCTGCCTCCTCAACAAAGTTCTCGTTGTTTGCCATTTTCTTCTATATAATAAACATTTTTGTCAAATAGCGATTCATCTAACGGATCACCATTATCATCAAACAAACGTTTGTATAGAATTACTTCCTTTAGTTTTTCTCCTGTTTCAGAGTTAACAATCCAAATATTGTCTTCGGTACTGACCTGAATTGAGGCAATGCGTTTGTTTTTTATATATAAAATTACTTCTGGTTCAATTTCAATTTGAACAAACTCTTCTAATTTTTTAGGTGCTAGCATATTTTATGTCGTCTCCGGTACAAGTGTTACATTATAACTAAGGCTGTTTAGAATCGAACTATTCGCAGTGCTTTGACGTAAATAGCAAGAGTACGTTACTGGGGCTGCTGAATCGTTATATTGGAAGTCGTGCCGGTATGTGCTCGAACCACTTGATTTATAAGTGGATCCAGTTCTTTCTGCAGTTCCTTCTGTAATTGTTCATTGCATATAACAGCCAACTGGCGATTGATAATTTAATATAAGTATAGTGTCATCAGGCGCATTAGTTAAACTATTAAGTGTGGGTGTTTTAAATCTTGGTTTCATAGCCAGCAATGTTTTATTTGATGTACCTATATCGGTTGTTGCAGTAACTGGTTCCAAATATGACGAGGTTGGATTACAAGTAGCTGTTATAGTAGTATTTTTTTCTACTTGTATTGTCCTCGTTGAAGTACTTGTTTGAGTATATGTTGATTGCCCTACATCCCCCCCATAATATTTGTAAACAACATTTTGTGCATAAGTAGTTTTACCTGGTATAGTAACAGTTACATAACTTGCAGCTGGTGTGGTAAAAGCAATACATTTTGCTGAATCTTGGTTAATTAAATTATAAGTGCTTGAATGATATGATACCTGTAAATATCAATCTAGGTTAGGTGCTAAACCATTACTGTATGAAGGAGATAAAGTTGCTCCAGCTGATAATGTATTTACAGGGGTTACAAATGCAACATCTCGTATCTCACCATCAGTTACTTCTGCTCTATAACTTATGTTTATTGGGATGGACAAATTATTTTTGACATTAAATGTTACCTTCCGTGGTTCTGTCGAAGTTATGGTGACGGCAGGTGACACTTTCCATTGTGTAAACATTTGGTTTACAGTAGTGGCACGTGTAATTGTTCAGTGCGTATATTGATCACCAGAATTCATATACTGACTAGGTTCAACATAATTAGCAATATTTGAATAATATTTTGTATCAGTAATTGCTACGGTTAAACCACTTCTGACTGCTATGGTCGCCGCTTTTGTATCACCGCTATATCCTGAGTCACTTAGGGCAGCTACACGAGTTGATTTCACACCCATATTATTATAATATGTCCAAGTTTGTTGAGCGACACCATATGCTTTATCTAGTGCAGGGAATGTAACATTATAAGTTGTGGTAGTTGACCAAGCTTTAACAACAACCCCGCTTGATTTAGGTCCTTCCTTCACTTGTCCAGTTGCGTCATAATGAGTTGCAGTAAAAGTATATTCAGTGCCATTAGTTAATCCGCTGGCAGTTAATGATGTCACAGAGGACTTATCTGAAACAGAAACAGCAACACTACCATTTTTGTATAGACGTAATCCAGCAGTTAGCTTAGGCTCATAAGCCATGGTAATAGAAGTACCGCTATTTGCTGTACAACCATATGAAGTAGGAGAGGTTTTATATTGTGCATGATAGGCTGGTAATGTTGTATTTGCATTGATTGTCCAACTTGTTGTATTACCACTCCAAACTTGATAGTTTGTTGTATCCGACAAGATATGTGCATATACTGTAACTGATGTGCCGCTTTTAACTTGTATAGAAGTTTGTGAGGCGCCCGCATTTGCATATGCAGTGCTACCGCTTGGATTGGTATATTTATATTGCAATGCAGATATACCTTTTTGTCTTGCAGGGATTGTAACAGTTAGTCCCGCTGCGCTTGTTGCCTTGGTTACAATAGAGCTAAATGGGCTTTCTTTAATACGTTCATATGTATCAACCAAAGTTGCCTTCCAATAATAGGTTGTAGAAGCTGATAAACCATGACCTGTAATTGAGCCAGACGAACCACCATCTACTGTAATTGGTGCATTAGCAGTACTATATGAGCCATTTGAACTTGTAGCCTTATACAGTAGTACCAATGCGGACATTGTAGAGTTATTTTTAATTGTACAAGTAATACTATTTGATGTAGCAGATGTGCCTGTAATGGTTGGAGCATTTTTGTATTGAGCATAAAACTTTGGTAAGGACATATTATCAGAAGTTACTGTCCATGTGGTAGTATTACCTGTTCATGCTTGATAGTTTATAGTATCTGATAGCGTATGTGCATAAACTTGAATTGATGTGTTTGGTTGAACCTTAATTGCTGTTGCATTTGATGCACTGGCATTTACAAAAGAAGTTGCACCAGAAGTGTTTATATATCGATATTGTAATGCAGATATACCCATTTCCATAGCAGGGATAGTGACTGTATAGCCTATGCTTGGCACTAAAAAGTTAGCTGATACATTAGAACCATCGACCATAGTCAAATTTATTTTATAAGTACTTGGAGCAGTACCAACAACCACATTGCCCGCGTCAATTACTGTTGAGTCTGATAGTGTAAACTTAAGTTTATATGTACCTGCTGTTTCAGGAATTGTAAAACTAACATCCTTTGTTGTGTTATCAGAAAATGTTTGAGTTAATTTATAAGTTGCCATAAATTACTCTCCTTACACTTTGGTAACAGTTATATTGCTAATGCTTTTTACCGCTTTTCAAGCTGGTTTTGCACTTGGACCTTGAGCAGTAAGTACATACCCACTGGTACCTCCAGCGGTAACTCCATCTTCAAATGCGCCACTAGTGTTGTTCCAAACAGGGATATAGTTATTGGTCATTACGGTTTTTTCTAATTTAACTATACCATCACTATCAACAATGCTTTCGCCGCCTAAAGTCACATCCTTAACTTTCACATCGGCACCGCCAGCAGCATACCATTTGTTGTTACTAAATGTAAGCAAAACTACATCGTTCGCATTTTTTGTACCCAAATTCACAATTGGATAGGCTATGCCACTATTTACGCTTAAAGTAGGTGATGCAGCACTGTTACCATGAGTTAAACTTAGTGAAATAGTTAAACCATCTGCAACTCTCAAATCTGTAATTGTTGTTGTTTTTGCCGCAGTTGCTGCAGCGACACTACAAACACCCATTGTTGATGCCGCAATTGTATGAGTAGTAGCTATATTTCCATTATTAAGTGCAATTTTTTGAATAACGCCCATTATTTGTCCTCCGGGAATATTAACGTCCCATTTTCATATTGCGTTTTATTCCTATTGCCAGTAAATGACAAAAAAGGCAAGTTAATTATTTTTGTTACGCCATCACCCAATTTAAATCTTGGCTCAATAACGTAATGACCGTCTTCAATTTGGCCATCATAAATAATCAACTCACCCTCAGGAGGAATAAAGTTTACTGCACGATTCCAATTTTCTTCCGTATCGTGTCTTACATTATTATATTTTTTCATAATCCTTTATTATCCTTTCAAATAGAGAATTGATTTTAGTTGTGGAATATCATCTTTTCAGATATTCCTGATAGTGGCCAATGCGGGAAAATTAGCTCTCCCGCATCGGTTGATTGTTTAATTAAGTTAGAATTACTTCACAGTAACTTGTTTTGTACCGCTGTAAGCTGTGATATCCTTCAATTTCTTATAAGTAATGCTACCCGAAACAGTACCTTGAGTAACCGTATGAGCAAGAGTTACCTTTGTGCCATTGAACACAAGTTGAACGCCTTTGCCCGCAAATGTAGCAGTTGTAGGTACATCAACACTACCAACAAGAGTACCAACTGCATGGCTATGTGCGCTATGGCTCAATGTTGCTTGAGTGCCCTTGAATACAGCCTTAATAACCATACCATCACCAGTAAATGTAGGTTGACTTACGCTACCTTCTGGCGTATAGGTATGAGCACCAATAGTTGTTTCTCCAATAGCAAGATCATTAGTCACTGCAGCAGTAACCGTACCACCAATCTTGGGTTGAGTGAATGTGTGGTTAGCAATTGTAATTTCAGGAGTGATTGTAGCAGCAGTACCTGTGAAAGTAGGCTTACTAACAGTACCAGTAGCCTTAATTTTTGCAGCAGTACCTGTGAACGCAGGAGCATCAGCAGCAATAGTTGCGCTATCAAATGTTAGTACTTCGCCGCTTACAGAAGCTTTTACTGCATTTGCTGTAATAACAGGAGCTGCAACTAAACCAGCCGGAGTATAATTAACATCGGTACCAGTAAAGGTAGGTTGACTAACACTACCAGCAGGTGTATAAGCTGCACCAGTAACTTCAACATTGTGGGCATTAACAGCGCCACCAGTAGCAGTTAAAGTAACTTCGTTTTCAACTGTAATATCACCAGTTAAACCGTGTGTATGTGCAGCATGGTTTAATGTGGCTTGCGTGCCAGTGAAGGTAGGCTTGCTAACTGCACCACTAGGGGTATAATTTGCTGTTTCACCAGTATTGGGGGAAGCAGTTGTAACTTCAACATTACCAGCAGGTGTATATGTGTGCGCACCAATAGTTGCATCAGCAGTTTTACCACCAATAGTAACAGCCTTAGCAGCTTCATCACCAAGTGTTACAGTACCTTCTGGTGTGTAGTTAGCCGTACCAGTACCCTTAGCAATTGTACCAGCAGGGGTATAGTCATGTGCTGTAACACCAAAGCCACTTACAGAGCCACCAGTAAGTTCAGCGGTAGCATCTTCCAATGTAAAGTTGTGGTCGTGACCAAGATCAACAGAACCAGTAGCACTGTTCTTGTAAGCAAGATCACCAAACTTACCATAACCAAGTCTATCCCAGTGTTCGCCGTTCCACAAGTACTCAGTATGTTCACCGCCTGTTTCAGCATAAAGAGCCAAGTCACCTTTCTTAGGTGTTATATCAGCTCCATCAATAACAATAGGGCTTGTCGTTGCACCATCAGCCAAAGCAGTAGTAGTAACACCAATGTAGTGGATACCGCCAGCGGCCAATGCACGAGCTTCTAAGTCCTTAATATCATAGGTAACGCCACCAACGACTAATTGAGAAATATATTTTTTTGTATCAGGCATAATCTATTTATCCTCGATTATTCTAATATTAATTGTTCCCCGTCTAATCTGCAGGAAATTTTATTGTTTCACGTATCACGCTCTCCGCTGGTTAGGTGCACTGTTGTATCCGCAATATGTGCGGCGAGATTATCAGCAATTGTTTTTAGTTGCGCCTCAATCTCTTCATTAGTGCCAACCAAAAATGGCAAAGCACCAACTGTCGTCACCCCATCGCCAACTTTGAAATCGGGAACGTTAATTATTTGTCCTTCCGAATCGGTTGTTGTTTTATGGTCTGTATAGACAATAATTTCGCCTTCAAGAGGAATAAAGTCTGAATTAGCAGACCAATATGCAAATGTGTTATGCTTTTGCAGCAACCGAACATCTAGTCTGATTTCGTTCATATTGTTCCTCTTAAAACTTTATTACTCTATCTGACGCTATTGCCGCCATTCAAAATCAACACAGTTCCTTCAGGAATGTATAATTTAGCAACAGACGCCTTGACCAATTCAAGTTTGTTGGCTTCGTCTAATGCCACTTCTTCGCCATCTTGAACAACAGGAATTTGGTCAACTTTGGTTTGAAGTGTGCCAACTTTATCGTCAACAGTTTTAACTGCTGCATCGGTATATGCTTTAACTGTTTTGCCACCAAGGTCGCCAGTAGCATCCTTAATGTCTTGAGTTAGAGTTTCAATAACGGTTTTGCCCGTATCGGGTTCGCCAGTGATTGCTTTAACTTGAGCCGCAACACCGTCAACAGCACCTTGAACCGCGTCATCAACATAACCTTTAACGGTTTTTTCGCCAACTTCACCAATTTTTGCTTCTATTTCTGTCTTGACAGTCGCAGCAGCACCCTTTTCTTCATAAACACCGGTATAGTCAGGTAAAGTAGCATATTCAGCAGCAACAATACCATTGGCTTGTGTTACTTTGGTAACATATTTGTTATCACCGGCACCAGTGCCTTCATATGCCAAACCATCAATCTTAGCCTTAATCTTGGCATCGACTTGGTCACCAGTAGGAAGAGCAGCAATTGCAGTTTCATTGTCTGTTACTCTTTCACCAAGCGCAGTAACATCAGCCGCATTTGCTTTACCTTTAATTGCAGTTTCATTAGCAGTAATTTTAGCATTGGCCGCATCAAGATCTGTAGCCTTAGCAAAACCACCAGCTGCAATCTTAGCATCAATTGCCGCATTAGCTTCTTCTTTGGTGTAGTAGTTGTCAAAACTTGGAGCATCGATATCGATTTCTTCAAATTCGTAATAACTACCAGCAACTGCCGCATCAAGAACCTTAGTTACCCATTGATCAGGAATATTAGCTTCCTTGAACAGAATCATATCGCCAAGTTTGAACTTATTCTTGTTGGCAATATCAGCAACGTATTGTTCATCAGTTTTATTTTGGTATACGTAAATTTTAGTATGACCATTAGCAATTGCTACTAATGTATCCCAACCATTTACTTTTGCATTGATAGGCTCGCCATAAGCAACACCATCATGCTTGCAGATAAGTTTAATTTGACCATCAGCATCACCAGCAGCAATTTCATACGTTACTTCTGGTAGATTTTCAATGGTTTGAACACGACCATCAATATCTGCGATTTTAGTGGTATGTTCACCAACTGTGCCTTCAAGTGTTCCAAGACTTGCTTGAATGTTTGCAACTTGTGTTTTTAAGTTAGCAACGTCGCCCGCAATATCGCCAGTAGCGGTAGATTGAGCCAACTTCATTAAGCAATTGTCAGCATCAGTTTGATTTGCAATAATATAAGCGGCTACTGTATCGGCTTCATAAACAACAATGATTTGACCGATATAAGATGTACCACTTAATTTACGGCTATCCTCACCCTTTGTAGCATAAAGTTTAGCATCTGCAAGAGAGCTAAAAATCGCGGTTCTATCTAAGGGGAACGCACCAGTGCGTTGGAAAGGCATAGCTCAGTCTAGTTTTCCTTTGAAATTTTCAACATAATTTGCCATATTCTATTTACCTCAGATTAACCTTTTACGATTGTTACTTTATAGGTATTTGCACCTAAAGCCGCAGCAGGTTTATAAACATAAACATTGTAATCTTTAGCTGTATAGGCATTAGCGCCTTCAACAGCCACTGTTTGCTTGACGAAACTAGCAACAATATCTGTGCCAAATGCGCCAACGTCAAGTACTTTTGTTACTTTATATCCTGTTGGAACAGCTACAACAACTTCTTTAGCCCCTTCGACAACTGCAACTTGCCAATCATTTACTGCACCAGCGGCTCTCTTTGTACCAAAAGCTCTTACGATATCGCTATCAAAGGCCGCATCTTGAGTTGTTTTAGAACCAGCAAACATATTACGATAGCCAGTTACAGCTGCGCTTGTGCCAGTTTTATTACCAGCCGCAATGCGCGCACCAGCATACTCATTACCAAGGTTTGTAACAGGCATAGCACCTTGTCCGTGTGTTGCCTTTGCAGTTACTTTATAGTTTGTATCATCACCAACTGTGAATTCATCAAATTTACCAGAAGCTGTAGCACCAGTATTTGCATTTGTATCACTAATTTCCCAAGCAGTAGCAGTAATACCAGTAGTAGGACCATAGGTATAACTACCAGCACTCAATGTCGCCGCATAAGCAGGGGTAAACTTAGAACCAACTTCTTTTGCTCCAGCACCTGTTAATGTAACACTTACTGCGGGATCAGTTTTTGAAGGATTCTTTTCAGCGGCAAAAAGCATATCCATAACTTGTTTAACGTTTTTACCCTTTGTTGCCAATGTTTTGGAGCCGCTCGATGGAATCGTTTGAACACCAACGGGGGCAGTGATGATAAGGTCTTTTGCAAAATAAACATTTTCTGCATCGTAGTTACCATCCATAGCTTGCCAAGCATTACCATCATATACGTAAGCCGTATACTCATACTTATCGCCATAAACAAGCTTTTTAATAATTGCTATATCGCCTAAATTCAGTTCAGCTACACCAACTAAACGGTCAATCGCCGCATTAGCTGTTTCGCCTTCACCAAGTTCGCCGACATAAACATGATTTTCAGCTCCGCCAAAGTAAGCAAGATTAGACCAAGCAGTTACGCCATCACCAATCTTCATCTTAACTTTGCCGTTTTCAAGCATCTCTAAACCAATTTCGCCCAAGCTTAGGACGTGATCGGGATGTAATGCTCAATTGGCTGTGGTATCATTTCTTAATTGAAATATAATATTGTTAAGTTGAGCCATTTGTTATAATACCTCAATATTAGTTTCTGACGGAATTTCCGCCATTAATGACTTTTATAGTATTGAAATCAGAACCCACCACAACATAATGATCCGTATCCCAAGCCTTACTGATTCCTTCTGCGCGGCAATAGTAGATTTTACCACTTTGCCCAGGAGTAGGTAGATTGGCAGCACTATCAACAATATCAAATGAGCTTCCAACTTCAATATTTTCAATTTTAGCGCGCAATTCATCGATTTCACTCATGGTAGCAAGTTGTTTCCAACTTGTTGGCTCCATATACAAATCTTTATTTAATAGAACATACACGCCATTGTTTGCTTCCGTGTCTTCAACTACACTTACACGCAGACCATTATAGATAAACAAACTGTTATTCTTCAACCAGGTTTTGCGTGTGTAGAGATCGCTCTTATATTGAACGACCTCTCTCGCATCTAATGGGGCTGCAATAGTAGGTTCGTAGTTGGTGGATGCAGCAAATAGACCTTTTATTCTAGCCATACTATTCTTCCTCAGGTACTACTGCATAGAATCTCAGTTTACGAGCACCCATTTGCATTAAAGCATTTGAGTAAATGCGAACGGCGTAGGTATTACCTTTACCATCGCTAACCTCGCTTTCTTCAACATTAAAGGCTTCTAACGACTCTTCTGGACTATCATAGATCCAAGCCCAAACACCTCTGAAGTCATCGTACTGTTTAATACCAACAATTGTAACAGAAGCATCGATAGCAACGGTTTGTTTAGCAGCCGAAGACGTTTCCGTCGGCATACTTACTTCAAAACCACGACCATCAGCCGTTACTGTTGTTTCAATTGATTCCTCTGTCCACTCGCTGCCTTCGAGTTTCTTGAATACCGGCACTAAACCACGTACAGTAGTAATATTAGAGATTTTGCCCGCTGGAAGAGCTAGATCATAAGCATTACCATCACTATCCATTGGTTGCTCACCTCCATCATACTGAACCCAGAACGTTAAATCGTTTTCTTCTTTAATGTTGTCTATTGTTACTGAAAATGGCATAGACAAGTCCTGAGACGCTATCGTAGTGCCGTTCAAATAATATTTATTTGGTTTACCTGCACGCAGACCACTTGTGCCATACGCCGGTTCAATGCTACCGCGGTTAAAAGTTACTTTACCAGTAATTGTGGCTGTAGAATTTAGTGAATATAAATAGCGGTCTAACTCAACACCAACAGAAGGATCGGTAAGTGTAGGGTGGGATGCCTTATACAACATTAAATTCAGAATTTGATCGTATGTTTTACCATACAAATCTGTGCCAATTGCTATACCACCTACCTCATAAGCAGTTCCACCCGCATGTAAAAACACCTTACTAGAGTCGCCAAGTGGCACATAACCTGAACCATTCCAACGATACAGTAAATTGGTCGATGTTTCAACATATAAATGGGTAAAATCACCTACTTCAGGGAAATCAGCCACTGTGCGGCCATTCACAATTGCTGGAGAAACTTTTCCTAGTCCGCCCATTTCAAAATGTAAATTGGTTTTAGCCATTACATCACCTCATGTGAAATACAATTTTGAATATTCACGTACTGAACACAACTAGGTTCAATTTCGCCTGTAGTATATTTCACTCTTATTTGAACTGGAATTTGATAGGAGAACGTTTGAGTTTCTTCTTGGGTTAATGGCACGAGAAAAGAGTCAGTGCCCGTATCATACAATACATCAGCCTGACTATATTTGTTGTAGTATTTATGAATGGTTTTGCCAAAATTGAACTCCACCAATTCTACTTCATCAATGCGGCTAATACCATCCTTTCAAGAAAGATTGACTGCATAATAACCTGCGCTATTTTGTCCAATGATTTCACTCATAAAATCACCCCATATCTATCCATTTTCTATTATAATTATACCACACTGATAGGTAAATGTCAAATTTTCACATGATAAAAGGGACGTCCGCAGACGTCCCCAAAATTGGAATGTGTTGATTAAGTTGAACCTGTAGGACTAGCTGTCTCCGACGGGCGGCGCAAAAGCTCCAGATGCCGCGTTTGGCTGAGCGTAGCGAAGCCGCTTCGTAGTACGGAGCCGATGCTATTCAACTACTCTCCTAATCCCCAAGTTTTCTTTGCTTGTGCTAAAGCCATTTCAATTAGTTCACGCAAGTCTTTGGCGCCACTAAACTTTAACATAAGCTTTAAAGCCCAAGGTGCTACACGATTAAATGCTTCTTCAACCATTTTAAGTTTTTCAGCACCTTTGCCGTGTTCATCCTTAAACTCTTCTTCTGCCATTGTAACTAAACCAATAAGGAAGTTAATTACAATTTCTTTACGTTCTTGTGGTGTTTTGCGGAAGAACTTGATTAACCACACAATAAGTGCGGCAAGTAAACCAGCAGCAACAACACCGATAATAACCCATACTACCCAATCAGGCATTAGTCTTCTACCTCCATTTTAATGTATAATCCACAATGGCATGTACCACTGGGTTGTTCTCTAAATTCGCGGCACATACATTTTGTGTCAGAAGTATGTACCAACTTGCAAGGGCAATAACCCTCATTTGCGGCTAAGGCTTTGCGTACCTCAGCCACGACACATTGATCACTATTCACACTTATTCTTGTTCGCATACCAATCTCCGAGCATATTGATTAGGTGAGGCTAATTTCACCCCTAACACTTCATCGTAATGCGGCTCTTGGTCAGGTATAAAGCGACCAAATTTAACTATAATATTAGGATATACGCGCAATTTGTTTATCCAGTTCCATACTTCTGCTTCTGTGTAACCTGTATAAATCACTATATCGTCCGTGGTATAACGACGAAATTCATAAACCAAAGCCAGCAATTCGTTACCTTGATCAAATGGTTCCAGTCCACCAATTACTATAGCAGAAGTAAGAGAATTAGATAGGTAACGGCGCACAATCTCGCAGTCCTTAACTTCAATTATAGGACTACCAGCTAGCGGCAAATTTTGACATATTTGCTTGTGCGCCTCAGTACAGCATTTCCAGGTGCAGGTTGAGGTGGCAATAAACATACTTGCCACCTTATAATCCTGAAAATTTTCGTCAACTAATCCTTTAATATGCATTAGTCGCCGACCTTATACCATACACGTTCATCAAACTCCTGCGCGCGTTCCTTAGAGAATGATGAGCGAGGACGTAAGAATCCTACAATACGTGTATATTCTTCTGTTGCCTCAGCCCCGCATATAGGACAATGTTCATCACCAACCCAATGGTGATCGTTTGCATCTTCTTTAATAAGTGCATTAAAAGCAAAATATATAACACCTTTTTCCGCTATTTTTTGAAGTAAATTCCAAGCCTGATCGTTATCTGCGAAGTGCCCTTCTACATTGATATGGGCAATTTGGCCTCCGCCGCATTTTTGGTCAAGCAGAGCACCCAATCTGATTTTTTCTGCTAATGTACATTGTTCACGCATTGGTATCCATTGATTGCCGTAAATGTAGTACGCAGGCGCCTCAGGATATAGTAGGCTATCTTCCACCGCCAATTTCACATTACACGTTTCCCCAGGAACGGCCTCTACATTCAAACTGTAATCATGATTTGCTGCCCAAGCGTCTTTTTCCGCATTGATGGTGTCCAATATAGTACAAGCAAAGTGATCAGCATTAGCAGAATAAGACTTATTACCAAACTCATCCTCCTGTATGTAGCCAAAGTCAGCGAGTGCTTCATACAGGGCAGTTACGCCAATGGTTGAATATTGCTTATTAAGTTCTACCAAGCCAAAGTTGTATTGGGGTAACAATCCCTTCTCAATGTTACGTTTGATAATGTTACGTTGGACATCCAACGCGATCAAGTTTACTCCAATCTTGTGGCGCAAGATACTCAAAAATTCTTCTTCGTCACCATAACTTTCCAGGGCAATGCGGCGTAAGTTAATTGTACTAACTTTAACACTGCCGACCTGTAATGCTGTACCACCGATGGAATTAATAAAGGCATCCAATTTGGACGTATCATTAATCAAACGACAGCAGGAGCTAAGACTTGTAACACTGGAACCTACAAAGAAGTTACCATCCATCCAATAACTGTTACAATCACTTGCCCAACGAGCAAATTCCTCATCCACAAACCTGTTATTCTGGTACAGAAGACAGTAACTGATGACTGGGAAGGTGAAGGTGTGATCAGCACGTATCTCGTGTACTACATCCATAAATAATTTTTCAAACTCTACAATTTCCTCAATATCATCCATAATAGGTGATCCGTCAGGAAAATCTCTGCCGCCAAACAACCCAATAAGGTATTCCCTATCCATAATAGATACGTTGGTGAATGAACTCTGAGTAATACGTAGATATGGTTGATTCATATCATATATTACCTTCTGGATACATTGCTTAGCGTAGTAAATAGGATCACGCAACACATGATTGTTCTTCACGTCCTCACGCCAGAAGTAATACATATAGATAAGTAGATCGGGTAAACCTACGGCACCCGCTTGTCTGTTCGACATGTAGCTTACCGTTTCCAGGACATGGTCACAGAAGGTAGTTAAGTGTTTAGCAGGTCTTGTTGGGAACTGATCAATAAAGAACAATCCACGTTCTGCCACTGGTTGAAGTGTCATCGCCCAACAATAAGGCATGTAGGATGAGGAGGGAGCATCATGCATGTACAAACTACCATTCCACACCAACTCTAACCACTCATTCGCGGCATCACGACCATACTTTTTGGTTATTTCATAAAAAATCTTATTAAAAGCAAGTAGTTTTGCGTGCGGCTCATTCATTGTGTTAATCATTGTTACAATGTCTTTTTGAGCCATATTCGCCGATGGATTGACTGACAAATCAACCAGTTTGTCGTTGTCTTGTGTAAATCTATCAATAAAACTACTAAAATTTAGATTTTCATTGCCAAAACCATTAAGGCGTAAAAACTTTTCGCCATATTTCTTTTCCATACGGTTAATTGCGGCAACAAAGTTTTTGTTTAGTTTAATTCCTACGTCCATTATTTGTTTACCTCTTGTTCTTTAATCCATTTCCACGCCTCGGCGAAATTAAGTATTTTGCCGCCAACTTGTAGATTTGGAGCATCACGCATACCCAATGCGAGCATACAGTCTATATCAGAGCAGATTTCATATTCAATGCCAGCTCGTTCAAGTAATTTAATCAATTGTTTGCATTTGGGGCATCCTGTGCTGTACAGCGTTACTCTTTCCACAACGCATACCTCCTATTTTATCTTTTCTAATAATATTATACCACAAAATTACAAGTTTGTCAAATTTTCCTGACCACCAAACTATGCCTTTTGCTTCTGCGGGCATAAAAATAAGAGGTAGGATATTTCACCTACCTCCGTATTATTCAACTACAGCCATTTTCATTCGTTATCAAACGCTCTGTGTCCCCAGCGTGTGGCTTGTCCTTCAAACCAAATACTATCGTATGGCGGTAATGCCTTACGCGTTTCAGGATACTTGTGTTTATAGTACCAATTTCTGTACCAAAAACGAATGGCGCTTGGTATTGCTACAACAAATAACCAGAGTGGACCCCACATCATAACTTGTATGGAGTGACCATATTCATGTGGAATACAACTGCGCGCTCCCTTCCCAAGGAACATAAACATTCCCATACTAAATGCGCCGCCCCAGTTATATTTTGTTTCGATGCAAACACCATTACGTTGACGTTCAGGTTTATTACCTAAACATAAAAACAGCAGGAATAGTAATCCGCCAATTATGTTTTCAACAATACACCAAGTTCAATGAATTAAATAATAAAAGAATTTCATAATTATGCCTCTGTTGTACTACCGAAACCGCCAGTGCGTTCACGTGTTATTGTGGCTTCATCATCAATCGCGGCAAAAGGCACAATAATACCTTGCATAAAACCCTTACCATTTTCAATGGTGCAATTTTCTTCTGTCGCAATTTTCGCCATAATATGACCATAATTTGCCGCATTAGCATAGTCAGCATCAATTACACCCACTGTGTTACGTAATTGCATACCATACTTAAAGCCAAGGCCACTGCGCGGCAGAAGCAAAAGCACGTAATTGGGATTGTCACATACCCAACGGATACCTGTAGGAATTGTAAGATATTCATTATCCAGTGCTAAATCGAAGGGACTATAAAAATCATAGCCCGCTGAAATCTTTGTCGCGCGTTGCGGCAATTTGATATTGTTGTAGATTTCGAGTAGTGTGTCCTCTGATACTTCATCAGGGGTAAAAGATTGGGTGTTAAAAAAGTCTTTGACAAATTGGTCAAATGGAACTTTTTCAAACTTGTTCATTATTTGTTTTCTCCTTTTTGTGTCTTATCAAACTCTTGCTTACATCTGAGTATGTATTCAAATTCGGCATGCACATAACTATTGCCTCCCAACTTACAATACTTGTCGAATACTCCGCAAATATGCTCATAGTCACGTGCTGTCATTTCTGTGTAACCAGCGCGCAATTCGCGCCCAAAAGCCATAATTTCTTGACGTAAACGGCTTCGTTCATTAGAGTCAATGAGTTTTGATTGACGTTCATTTTCCTTTTCAATACTGTCCAAACGAGCGGTGACGGATCCCATTAGCTCATTGTTAAGCTTTATTTGGGCATCTCTACGTTTAATACCGAACTTAATAATCGCTCATATTGCCGTAATTAGGCCCGTAACAGCTACAATAAGACTTACAAAGACTTCTCAAGTCATGTTATTTTCTCCGATGGTTTACCATCATCTTCCTACTATAATTATTATAGCATATGAATGGACTGTTGTCAAATTTTTACAGGCAAAATTTGTCAATTGGTATAAGATGAGTTTTGATTTCACGCACAATGTTCGCCGCTTGAGCTGGGCATTCATCTAACAAACACAATTTTAGCACTACTGCCAATGCGCGCATATCTGACTCAATCAGGCCGCGAGTGGTAACTGCAGGAGTACCAAGACGAAGTCCGCTAGTAAGTTTAGGCGGCAATGGATCAAATGGGATAGCATTTTTGTTGACAGTGATACCAATAGCCTCAAGTGCGTGTTCAGCATCAGCGCCATTCCACTTTGTGTTACGCAAATCAACAAGCGTAAGATGATTATCCGTACCTTTAGTCATCAGGTCAAATCCATTTTGTGTTAGGGCGTCAGCCAAGGTCGCTGCATTGGTTATGACCTGTTTTTGGTATTCAACAAATGATGGTTTAAGTGCCTCGCCCAACATAACAGCTTTGCCCGCAATGATATGTTCAAGCGGGCCACCTTGAGTACCGGGGAACACTGCACGATCAATGGCCTTGGCAAGCTCACCCTTACACAAAATCATACCACCACGAGGGCCACGCATAGTTTTTTGAGTCGTGGTAGTAACTACATCAGCATATGGAACAGGAGAAGGATGAAGTCCCGCGGCAACAAGACCTGCAATGTGCGCCATGTCTACCATTAGGTATGCACCAACTTCATCCGCTATTGCGCGAAAAGTTGCCCAATCAATGAAACGAGGATAGGCTGAAGCACCAGCAACGATGACCTTAGGATGATGTTGAAGAGCTAGGTCACGCACTTGATCATAGTCGATATAACCTTCGGGTGTGACGCCGTAATTAACCGCATTATAAAATGTGCCACTCGCAGTGATTTTATAGCCATGGGTAAGATGGCCACCAGCAGCAAGTCCCATACCCAATAGTGTATCTCCTGGATGCATCATTGCCATATAGGCCGCCGCATTAGCTTGAGCGCCACTGTGGGGTTGAACATTAGCGTGATCCGCACCAAACAATGTCGTAGCACGACGGATAGCTAAATCTTCAATTTCATCAATATAGGTACATCCACCATAATAGCGCGCATAGGGGTATCCTTCCGCATACTTGTTGGTAAGGATACTACCCATAGCGGCCAAAACAGCAGGAGAAGTAAAGTTCTCTGATGCAATTAGCTCAATTGTTGAATTTTGTCGGCTCGCTTCATTAAGCACACTTTTGCCTATGTCATAGTCAGCATCAAGCAATGTGGCAATTGATTTAGAGCCAAAAGGTTCATAGTCAGACATTAATTGACCTCCTGATTGATTTTTCATTTTTATATAAGTTATTATAACACAATTTGCGCGCAATGTCAAGTTTGAGAGGCTTGGGAAACGACTACGTCGTTTCCGTTTCGTGTGGCAAACCACACTCAACAGCGGCATCCTGAGTCTCATTCGCCGCCTTGGAGTGGCACTTGTGCCACGACAACGAAAGACGTAGTCTTTCGCCAGGCATAAAAAATTGTGCCCACAATACAATGGCTGTGAGCACGTTTCTAGGAGGAAACCACTATGAAAACACATAAGAGCTACTCTCATGATAGCGACTGGCAGGGGCGGCAGGATTCGAACCCACACCCATTGCTTTGGAGGCAATGTGTCTACGGTTTTGAAGACCGCTGCGCTACCGTTACACCACACCCCTAAATGAATTGGGGAGGGACAACGCCCTCCTCATATCACTAGTCAAACAGGCTCAGTAGCGTAGCAAAGAAACTATTATCGTTCCCGATTGAACTATGGAAGGTGCCATAGTCTTCAATGAACTTGTTAAGCAAGTTGCTTGCATGCTCAATAGCTTCGTCGACTTCTTTGGCTCGCTTTGCGCGTTCATCTTTAAGGGCTTGTTTACGTTTCTTTTCCTCAAGTGCGGCGTTTTCGGCTTTCTTGAGTTCTGCTTCGCTATCGAAAAGTTTGTCTAGTGTTTCGCTGTAATATTTCATGACTTTATTACTCCTCTGCTTCGAATAAAATTTAGGGTTACAGCAACCCTAGTGGACGGGGAAAAGAATTTTGCAATCTCGACTTTGGTTTGGAAGACCAATATGTTACTTCTACACCATTCCCCGATATTGGAAGGAACAGTTGGATTTGCACCAACGTACTGCTCGGTTTGCAGCCGAGTGTGTTTGTCTACTTCACCATGCTCCTATATCCCCAGCCTTTCCTATTGCGGACTAGTTATTGCTGGCTGGGGTACTGATATGCTGTAAACCGACTCGATCAGCTACTTCGGTGAGGCCGTATGCCGCATCTGGCCTGGTGGACTTGCTGGGACTCGAACCCAGGTACCTAGAAGTTCACTTTGGATTTGATCCAGGGCGAAACCAATTCCAAGCCCATAACGCAGGGGAATGTTTACCCCTACGCATATAAGGAGGCCACCATGACACAAGACATGGTAATGGGTGAGCGGTGGGTTTCGAACCCACGACCTTCAGAGCCACAATCTGACGTTCTGCCAGCTGAACTACGCCCAACATAAGTTTTTGGCTTCCTCACATTTTCTAAATATATTATATCATAACTTATGCCAAAAAGCAATTTTAAGCAAACTCATAAGTTACGTTTGCCGTGTGGTAACGATATTTGTCACGGCCATCTTCCCAAGGAGGAAGTTTAAGAGTGTTGCGACGTTTCCAATAGGCTTTAACGTCCAAAGGCTCATTCGCCGCATTTATGGTTCTTAACTCTTCTTCTGTTGGTTTAAGTAACAGTTGGAATGAATAAGTGCCATCTCCAAACAAACAATCGAACTGGTCTTTCATTTCAATTATTGCATCTTGAAATGCCCAATGGAGTGAAGTACATTTCATAACAGTAACAATTGTACGGTCTTGTGGTATAACAATAGCATAATCACCAAACTCGTTGTAAGTTGGTTTAAATGGAAATAGCGGTATTATAGCAAGTTTGAGCATAATTCTCCTTATTGGTGGGAACGGCGGTACTCGAAACCGCGCTCCTTTGATTAAAAGTCAAATGCTTTACCAACTAAGCTACGTCCCCAAATTAAAACAAATCATCCTTCAGATTATAATTCTTTTTATAACTACAACCATTTCCAACTACTTCTGCTTGGCGCGCAACACGATTTGCACGCTTTTTATAGTATTTTGCACGCGAGTCGCCCGCTTTATAGCGACGATAACGTGTACCATCATGATACACACCAGCGCCGTAGCCGTTACGAGTTTCATAATATACTTTTTCAAGTATTTGTTTTTCTTTTTGTTTGCTGCGATAGTTCATAGTGTTTACCTCACAGGAGAAAAAAAGAGAAGGGTATTGTGTACTGGTGCCTATCGAGGGACTTGAACCCACAACCTACTGATTACAAATCAGTTGCTCTACCAATTGCGCTAGACAGGCATATATTGTATGGTGGGAAAGAGTGGTAACGATCCACTATCCTCGGGTTTTTCAGACCGCGCTCAGACCTCTTAAGCTACAATCCCATATTGGTTGTAGTGGGTGGACTCGAACCACCGGCTACCGACTTATAAGATCGGTCCGATCACCACTTCGGTACACTACAATATAAAATGGTGGGCAAGGTTGGTGTCGAGCCAACTACTCCGTGAGGAAAAGGATTTACAGTCCTCCGCGTTTGCCGATTCGCTACTTACCCAAATAATGGTTCCAGCGGTGAGGCTTGAACTCACGACCTTCAGGTTATGAGCCTGACGAGCTACCACTGCTCTACGCTGGGATATAATGGTATGAAGGTTTCAAGTCTTATACACCTACAACTTATTGGCACAGGTTGATTGAATTGAACAACCACCAGCCGTTTTGGAGACGGCAGTTCTACCATTAAACTAAACCTGTATGGTACGCATACAAGGAATTGCACCCTGATCCTAGGTTCCG
>OJAW01000183.1_pt1 | contig 48956 bp, 33 predicted proteins | sample 1589151 | NCBI WGS metagenome assembly OJAW01 (sample SAMN03283290) | human gut metagenome | biome: human-associated habitat; material: feces | host: Homo sapiens | place: Peru | collected 2012
GGATTTTTTCAATCATTACTAAATTATCACAGGGACAACTTGTATATCATTTCCAAAAATAAATCCACAACAAACTTGAAAAATGTTTACTTTTCATAAGATTAAAAGGTAAATTCTTCCTAAAAAAACGCATTTGGGAAGAAAAGTTCTGCAACAGAAAGCAATAGCAACAACAAATTTCACATTTGATAGCATATTCCACACATTTGTCGCTTTTTTCAAGGCAAATTTAATTTTTTCCCAAAAACAGTAATACTTATGCATAATTTTTCATATATTTGCAAAAAAAATAATTAACAAAGGCTATTAACATCATATTTTAACCAGAACTGGCATTTTTCAAGCCGAGTGCTTTAAAGTTCCAGTCATTAAACATTTTCTCATAAAGGTATGAAAAACATTTTCAAACTCAAACTAATAGTGGCAATCGGTATTGTCCTTGCCGCTACTTTCTCTGCAAGTGCCGACACTTACACGGAAGCCGACGCAGCAAAGCGCACTTATCTTGTGCCCTCAGATGGCGAACTGAATGGCAAGAAGTTGCTCGAACTATCCTCCCCTGACCTACAAGGCACATATAGAATACTCTGCTTTGCCAACACCTCCTATAGATTAGACATTAACGGCGACAGCAAAGACAACAATGCCAATGTACAAATTTGGAAATCTAACCAAACCTTTGAACTTTACCCTACAGGTGGGGGCTATTACAGAATCAAAAGAAACGACAAAGTGCTCGATGTGACGAATGCTCAGGCAAACCCTGGCACCAACGTTCAAATTTACGAATGGAACGGGAGCGACGCACAACAATGGAAAATCCTCAAAAACGATGACGGATCATTCCAAATCGTGTCAAAACTCAACGAGAACCTGGCACTTGACATAGATGGTGCCACAAGTTCTGACAAATTCAAGAATGGCGTGAACGTGCATCTCTACACCAAAAACAACTCTGATGCTCAAAAATGGAAATTAATCCCCGACAATCAGTGGACTTCTGTGCTGACTAAAGACAAGAGGGTTACAGACGCTTATTTCGAAAAATACCTGATTGAAAATTTCGCAAAGGTTTACGATGAGGTCACCCATAAAATAATAGGGAAAGCCACATTGACGAAAAACTATGCCGACTTCGGACGAGCACACGGCGGCAGCAACGAGCACATCGTTATCGACTGCGAAGCCATCACCGAACTGAACAATTTAGGCAACTATGGCGACTATGGGGCACTTGAAACCGATGCCACTAAGAAAACCTTCACAGGGGTTACCAACCTCAAAGGCATCGAATATTTCACCAATCTGAAAAGACTTGAATTCAACCGCAACATTGCTGGCGACGATAATGCCTACTTGGGAAGATTCTCGCCAATTACAGAAGGAAACATCGATCTCCAATATAACACTCAACTTGAATATCTCGACCTCGACTACGGCAAATTGAAAGAAGTGGGAACCACTGGTATCGACAAACTATCCAAACTCAAATACTTGAACTTGAACAACAACAATTTCAGCCATTTCGACATCACTCCATACCCTAATCTGGAACGGCTTGAGATGGCGCACAACTTCAATCTGATGGGCATCGACGCCAACAGAAATGAAAAACTTTTCGAACTTGCTATTTTCGACACGATGTATGGGTTTGACAAAAAATACTCGATGCAGAGCCTTATTGACAATTTCCCCAACTTGGCTTTCCTACACGCCTTTAGCTCCTACACCGACGAACTGGATTTGAGCAAGCACACCAAACTCCAATCTTTATGGTTTCACAATTCAATTTGGGGAGCACGCCAATTGCCAAAAGGCAACTGGCTGCACAAACTCGACCTGAGCGGATGCGTTGAATTGCGCGACTTACATGTGCAAAACATGCACATCTCCTCGCTAAACATTCCTTCAGGAAAACTCGGACAGCAGATTTCTGACGAATACAAAGACTTGCAATTCTGCCGAGAAGTGACTTCTAACTCTAAAGCCCGTGGGGGCATACTCAAGCCTTACGTTGACGTGAGCAACAACTATCGACACATTCAAGCCGACCTCGCGAAATGGTACAACAGTGGCAACAAAAAATACTACTATGTTTACTATCTGCGCACAAAATGGACAGGAACAGCCGACGAACCCGTGCTTTCGAAGAAAAAAGGGTACTACGACATCGTGTCATACGACAAATACGTGGACGACACCTGCTATTTGCACAAAGAAAACTGGAGCAAAAAGCGAATCAATCTCGACAACACCCTTGCCGATGATGGATTCGACGACGGCAAGGTGATTTCGTTCACTACCGCCAAATCTGAAGACACTTTCGGAAAATATGGCATAAGCACGCACACCAATAATGCAGAAGACAAATTGTGCATGATTTCTGACAATGAAATCACAAACCAAGAAAAGATTGACCCAGATATTTTCAAATCATTCTCACTTAACGTGCAAGGATGCATCTTCGTCTTAAAAGCAGGATGCGCTACCAATGCCGACTGCGACGACTCTTCAGATGCTCCAAAATCGGTCTGCTACACCTACAAAATTGGCACCGACGCCACTGGAGCCCCTGTAATGGGACAATTCTTCTTCGACCTTGACTATCCTGCCAAGGGTGTGGTTACAGGAGTGGACACCATTAGCACCCACAAGCAGGTGGAAAACGTAATCTATTACAGCCCTACAGGCGTGGCACACACCACTCCTTTTGATGGCATCAACATTATGGTTACAACATACACCGACGGCAGTACATCTGCCACCAAATTCGTCAAGTAGAACAATATCACCGTCATACAACAATTAATTCCTCATTCGTTAGTGAAGACTAAAAAACGTGATGCTTTTTAGCCTTCACTTTTTTTAGAGTGAACACATTATACAGCAAATTAACAAAAGGCAAAACTATCGTCTTAACTTCTTTAACTTCTTAACTCCTTAACTTCTCCCTCCCTTTTTCCTCACTTCTTTTGAGGAATTTGTGCTTTTTGCTGATAAATTGGTCAGTTTTTCGGGAGATTTTATGTAACTTCGCATAATTGATTACTCACAAATAAAAACATAGTAAATTAATGAAAGACGATTCAACTAATGTTTTGAATGACGAAGTGCAAGAAAGCATGAACTTGCCCGAAAACGCATTCACCGAACTCAAACCGGGAGAGGAATACGTTCCCCCCATGCGTCCCGACAAGACGTACCCCGAAGCCACTGGCTACTCTGTGTCGATGGGTTTGATTATGGCAGTTATTTTCAGTGCCGCCGCAGCCTACCTTGGGCTGAAAGTGGGACAAGTGTTTGAAGCAGCAATTCCTATTGCTATCATCGCAGCAGGTATTGCCGGCGTGACCAAACGCAAAAACTCGCTCGGCGAAAACGTGATTATCCAGTCAATCGGCGCTGCGTCGGGTATTGTGGTGGCTGGTGCCATCTTCACCTTGCCTGCGCTCTACATCTTGCAGGCGAAGTACCCCGAAATCACCGTCAACTTCCTTGAAGTGTTCCTCAGTTCACTCCTTGGCGGCTTGCTCGGCATTCTGTTCTTCATTCCTTTCCGTAAGTATTTCGTAAAGGACATGCACGGCAAATTCCCATTCCCTGAAGCCACTGCCACCACACAGGTGCTTATCAGCGGTCAGAAGGGCGGCAGCCAAGCCAAGCCATTGCTGATAGCAGGTTTGGTGGGCGGTCTGTACGACTTTTTCCTCAACACTTTCCACTGGTGGAAAGAAGTGCTCAGCACACAGGCTATCCCTGCGCTCCAAACTTTCACCCACAACACCAAGATGATGTTCAGCATCAACACCGGCTCTGCTGTGCTCGGTCTGGGCTACATCGTGGGTCTTCGCTACGCATTCATCATTTTCGCTGGTAGTGCTTTCATTTGGTGGTGCATCGTTCCTCTGCTCGGCTCTATGGTTCCCGAAATGGCAGAAATGGCTCCCGATGCCATCTTCAAGGACTACGCTCGCTCTATCGGTATCGGCGGTATCGCCATGAGTGGTGTGATTGGCATTATCAAGTCGTGGGGCGTGATTAAGAGCGCCGTTGGTTTGGCTGGTAAGTCGTTCAGCAAGAAGGGCACCGAAGAAAAGCCCGTGCGCACACAGAAAGACATTTCTATGAAACTTCTCGTGTTTGCACTCACCGCTGCGCTTATCGTCACTTTCGTGTTCTTCTGGATTGGCGTGATCGGCAACCTCACACAAGCCATCGTGGCATTCTTCGTGGTAGTGGTTATCGCCTTCCTGTTCACCACCGTGGCAGCCAACGCTATCGCCATCGTGGGCAGCAACCCTGTATCGGGCATGACTTTGATGACCCTCATCGTGGCAAGCACCATTTTCGTGGCTATCGGCTTAAGCGGCACCCAAGGCATCATCGCTTCAATGGTGATTGGTGGTGTGGTTTGCACCGCGCTCTCTATGGCTGGCGGTATGGTTACCGATATGAAGATTGGCTACTGGTTGGGTTCTACTCCTGCTAAGCAGCAAACTTGGAAAGCTGTGGGCACTCTGGTGTCGGCCGCTACCGTGGGTGGTGTGATTCTCCTGCTCAACAAGGCTTACGGCTTCACCAACCCCGATGTGATGGCTGCTCCACAAGCCAACGCAATGGCTGCCGTGATCGACCCTCTGATGATGGGTGGCGACACTCCATGGATTCTCTACTCTGTGGGTGCTGTGTTCGCTTGCTTGCTCAACTGGCTCGGTGTGCCTGCTTTGGCATTCTCTTTGGGTATGTTCATTCCATTCCACCTCAACGCTCCATTGCTCGTGGGTGGCGCTATCAGCTGGTTTGTAGGCTCTCGCAGCAAAGACGAAAAACTCAACAAGGCTCGTCAAGAAAAAGGCACCTTGCTCGCCAGCGGTTTCATCGCAGGTGGCGCATTGATGGGTGTGGTGAGTGCAGGTATGACCCTCTCTGGCTTCTCTTACGAATGTCCATTGAGCGATGGCGTGACAAGCGCTTTGGCTGTGGTCATCTACCTCGCCCTTATCGGCTTCCTCATCTGCTCTTGCCTCAAAGCTAAGAAAGAAGATTAATCCCCACACGAGTGTGTGTCAAATTTGCATCATAACGTAGGGACATGCCTTCGGCATGTTTCGATGCAAACAGCAATGAATCAACGCATTTGACACATTCCTCAATAAGCATATTCCCAACGGAATGTTGCCCGCCTCACCCAATGGCGGCAACATTCCGTTGCTTTTTCCACACAGCGTTTGATTACTAAGGATAAAAGCAGTAATTTTGTATATTGTATACATTATTTATGCGATTACTCATTTTTATCATATCATCGTTGATGCTGGTGCTGGGCAGTTGCCGCAGCACACAGAAAACCGTGGCTGAAATTGAAGGTGTGAGCGTAGAGGCCATGCCCACCAAACCCGACACCACCAAGCAACGCAAAACCACCACCAAGCGCCGGCGCAACAAACGCAAAATGCATCGCCAAAAACCACAAAGCAGCACCACCCCATCTGCCTCACCACGAAGTGGCGAACACGAAGCCCCGAAGCCAAACATCGCAGAATTGAGGCAGAAAGCCGAGAAAGGCGATTCGGTGGCACAAACCATGCTGGGTGTGGAATACATGAAGGGCGACCAGGTGGAAAAAGACCTCGACAAAGCCATTGAATGGTGGAAAAAAGCAGCCGAGAAGGGCTATGCGGAGGCTGAATACAAGTTAGGCGTTTGCTACCACTTCGGATTCGGCATCAAGAAAAGCCACAAACTGGCAAGATACTGGTATGAGAAAGCCGCCAATCAGCAGCACAAATCTGCAAAAGTGGCACTCAAAACCCTCAACGAGGAAGACGGCAACGAGTAACCGATTTTTTAAAAAACCTCTCAATACAGAACTGAAAACATGGACGCGCATCTTTATTTACTACTGCTTTGTATCGGAGCGAGCTTCGTGCAGCGTGTCACGGGATTCGGATTCGGCATCTTCATCATGACGTGGCTCACGGCGCTCATGCCCAGCTACGGCGAAGCCACTGCCCTATCTGGAATCTTGGCGCTTTGCACCTCGCTGATAGTGGCAGTGAGGATGTGGCGCCATATCCGCTGGAATCACCTTTGGCTCATTCTCGTGGCGTTCATGGCGTTTTCAGCCATCTGCATTTTCGCCCTCACTCAGATTCACGACACGGTGCTCAACACCATTTTGGGCTGCGTGCTCATTTTTGCAAGCATCTATTTCTTGTTTATCAACGGGCATATCCACCTCAAGCCCTCGCGCTCCACACAAGTGGCGGCTGGCTCGCTCAGTGGCATTATGGGTGGACTTTTCGCCATGCAAGGTCCACCGGCGGTGCTCTATTTCCTCGCTTCCGAAACCGATAAAAACCATTATATGGCCACGGTGCAAACCTACTTTCTGATTGGCAACATAGGCATGGCGATGGTGCGTGCCTACAACGGCTTCGTCACACCTGCCGTGGGCTACGGTTTCCTTTACGGCATAGGCGGGGTGATTATCGGCAATGTGATTGGCGCACTGGTATTCCGCCGAATATCCATCAATCTGCTGCGCACTTTAGTGTATATTTATCTCGCTATCAGTGGCGTAATGATTCTACTCAGATAATGACAAACAAAGACAACTACATATTCCTCACGAGTGGCAATGTGGGAAAGGTGATTTCTCGCATGGCTATCCCCACTATCGCCGGTATGCTTGTCACGAGTATCTACAACCTCGTGGATGCCTACTATGTGGGGCAAATCAATACGCAAGCCACCGCCGCTGTGGGCGTGGCGTTCCCTGCCATGGCTATTGTGCAAGCCATCGGTTTCTTCTTCGGGCAAGGCTCAGGCACCTACATTTCGCGCCAACTCGGAGCCAAACGCCGCAACGAGGCCGAACGAATGGCAAGCACTTCATTTTATTTGTCAATCATCACAGGTGTGGCTTTGGCTATCGTGGCATTGCTGTTTCTCGAACCGCTTTCCATGGCATTCGGCTCCACGCCCACCATTCTCCCCTACACCAAAACGTATTTAGGCATCATGCTGCTCGGCACGCCTATCGTTACCGCCACCATGACGCTCAACAATCAAATGCGATTTCAGGGCAACGCCGTCTCTGCCATGGTGGGCATGATGACGGGCGCGGTGCTCAACGTGGCGCTGGTGCCGTTGTTCACATTCACCTTCGGTATGGGCATCGCCGGCACGGCTATCGGCACCATTCTCAGCGAGTTGTTCGGCTTCATCGTACTATATCTGTTGGCGACAAGGGGCGGAAATCTGCGCCTCACGCTGAAATTCATCACCCTCAACAAGCACTACATGACGGAGATGCTGAAAGGCGGCACGCCATCGCTCTCGCGCCAAGGTCTGGCAAGCGTTTCCACCATGTTGCTCAATTTGGCGGCAGCCTCGTTTGGCGACTCTGCCATTGCCGGCATGAGCATTGTGGGGCGTGTAAGTTTTGTGGTGTTCTCGGTGGTGATTGGCATTGGTCAAGGATTCCAGCCATTTTGCGGATTCAACTTCGGCGCACGCCTCTTTAAGCGTGTGCGCAAAGGATATTTCTACGCCATCAAACTCTGCCTTATGTTCCTGGCAGTGTGCTGTGTGGCAGGCTTCTACTTTGCCGAAGAGGTAATCGACCTCATGCGCCACGACCCTGCCGTGTTGGAAGTGGGTGCCACGGCGCTGCGATGGCAAATCATCACTTGGCCGCTCACCGCCTTCATCATTATGAGCAACATGGCGCTGCAAACGAGCGGTTGGGCAATCTCCGCCAATGTGGTGGCAGCGCTGCGAAATGGCTTGTGTTTCATTCCGCTCATCATCGTGCTGCCCATCTATTGGGGCATTTTCGGTGTGGAGGTGTGTCAAACCTTCGCCGATGCGATTTCGGCAGCCATCACCCTCCCCATCATGGTCCGCTACTTCCGTGCGCTCTCCAAAATGCCATCACCAGTCAACGAAGCACCAAAATAAAGAAAGTAATATCAAAAAAACAATCCAATATAACGTAGGGACATACCTTTGGCATGTTTCGCTACAATCGGCAAAGTTTCAACGCACCCAACATGCCAAAGGCATGTCCCTACGCTATGACGTTATCGTTTTGGGAGATTAACACATAGCCTTCAGCCGATAAAACACAATTTTCAGGGGTTTTTCGCCGAAGGCGAGCGGTTTTTATCCTTGGGGCAACGTGGATAGCCCTCGTAAGAGGGTGGCGGAGGGATTGTGTGGTTGGCGGCATGGAAACTCGTTTCCAATGACGCAAAGCGCACAGTCGCACCGCCAAATGCGAAGCATTCCACGTTGCTCCAAGGCTGTTTTTTATGTTTTTTGTTTTTGATTCCATTGACGATTCGGCAAAATTGCCTATATGGCGAAATTTGAGTAATTTTGTGGCGAAAATTCATAATCACGAATTTAAGCTGATGAAGATAGGACAAATCGATTTGGGCAATCGCCCCGTGATGTTAGCACCGATGGAAGATGTTACCGACCTCTCGTTCCGACAGATATGCCGCGAACAAGGGGCGGATATGGTATATACTGAATTTGTTTCGGCAGATGCGCTGATTCGCAATATTCAAGCCACCCTGCGCAAACTCAACATTTCCGACGCCGAACGGCCTGCCGCCATTCAAATCTATGGTCGTGAGGTGGAGCCAATGGTGGAAGCTGCGAAGATGTGCGCCGAGGTGAATCCCGATGTTATTGACCTGAATTTCGGTTGTCCTGTGAAGAAGGTGGCAGGCAAGGGCGCTGGTTCAGGCTTGCTCCGCAACGTGCCATTGATGTGCGAAATCACTCGCGCGGTGGTCGATGCCGTGAATCTGCCTGTGACTGCAAAAACCCGCCTCGGTTGGGACTGCAACACCAAGCACATTGTGGAAGTGGCAGAGCAGTTGCAAGATTGCGGTATTCAAGCTCTTACCATCCATGGCCGCACCCGTAGCCAGATGTACACCGGTGAAGCCGACTGGACGCTGATTGGCGAGGTGAAGAACAACCCTCGAATGCACATTCCCATTATCGGCAACGGCGACATCACTTCTGCCCAAAAACTGAAAGAATACTACGACCGCTACGGTGTGGACGGCATAATGGTGGGCAGAGCCTCGATAGGCGCACCATGGATTTTCAAGGAAATGAAGCAGTATATGCTCACTGGCGAGGTGCCACACATCTCCAACAAGGAGAAAATGGCTCTGCTGCGCCGCCAAATCAACGAGAGCATCAACCGCATCGACGAGTTCCGTGGCATTCTGCACATTCGTAGGCATTTGGCTGCCACTCCACTTTTCAAAGGAATACCTAATTTCCGCGAAACTCGCATCGCCATGCTGCAAGCGCGCACTTTTGCTGAACTCAACGACATTTTAAACCATATCGAAGCCACTTATTTAGGCGAATAAACCAACAAGAAAACTAATATGAATATGAAGATGATGAAAAAATGTATGACTGCGCTTTTGTGGTGTGTGATGCTGACCGCCGCCCTCCTGGCACAAGCGCAAAGCCACAAGGTGGTGAAGGTGGGCGATTTCACCTCGCTCAAGGTGAGTAACAACATCAACGTGATTTATTGTGCCGACGATGAAAAGGCAGGCACAGCCGAATTTGACGCGCAACAAAGCATTGCCAACGTGTTTATCTTCAACAACGACAACAAGGGCAAACTCAATATTCAACTTGCCGACTACAATCTGACTAAAGGCGTGCCCACCGTCACGGTGTATTCGTCGATGCTGCAAGAGGTGATTAACCAGAGCGACAGCACCATCATCATCAACAATATCCCCGATACGCCACTGTTTAAGGCAAAAACCTGCAACAACGGCACCATCATCATTCACGGACTGAACACCATCACCACCGAACTGAAAGAAGCCACTGGCAAGGGCCATATCCAAGCCGATGGTGTGACTGAGAATTTGGTTTGCAAACTGGTGGGAACGGGCGTAATCAGAGCACTCGACCTCGCAGCGAAAGAAATTTCCTGCACCATGAGCGGCTCTGGTCACATCTACTGCCACAGCACTGGCGGAGAACTGAAACTGAAAGGTTTCGGCAGTGGTAAAGTGCACTATACCGGCACGCCCTCCAAAATAAAGGTAAAAAAATTAGGCACCCTCAAAGCCCTCCCATACCAAGGTGGCAAGTGAGTCAACAGGTCAACGAGTCAACAGGTCAATGAGGCGGCGAGATTTCGAATCATCGAATCATCGAATTTTCGAGATTTCGATTTTTGGATCTATGATAAAAAAAACTCTTATAAACAATAAGTATGAATTACAGGAAGATATTTCTTTTTGCTTTGATTTCCGTAGTGGCACTAAACGCTACTGCACAAGACAACGACACTTACGATGAACAAATCACCGTACAACAGAAAAAAGGGGAATTTGAATACTCCGCAGAGACTCAGGGCAGTTTCTCGCACGGAAAAACCCCGCTATGGTTGAACGCCAACAAATATGGTCTGTCGTCGCTCGATGAGACCAACGGCTACATCAGAGGAACGCTGCAGAGAGACATCAGCAACGACAAGGAAAAGAAATTAGGTTACGGCTTCGGCGTTGACGCCGCCGTGCCATTCAACTATACGAGCAACGTGGTCCTGCAACAGGCATACGTGGAGGGGCGATGGCTATATGGCACACTCTCCATCGGAGCGAAGGAAAGACCGATGAACTTGAAGAACAACAACCTCAGTAGCGGTTCGCAGACATTCGGAATTAACGCTCGCCCCGTACCACAGGTAAGGCTGTCGCTTGAAGACTACTGGAAGGTGCCGCTCACAGGCGGATGGGTGCAGTTGAAAGGTCATGTGGCATACGGAATGATGACCGACGACTCATGGCAGCACAAATTCACCAATAAGCGGAACAGATATGCCGACAATGTGCTTTATCACTCAAAGGCTGGATTCATTAGAATCGGAAGCGAACCGCATAAGCACCCTCTCTCTGTGGAATTGGGGCTGGAGATGGCATCGCAGTTTGGCGGCAAATTGTATATTCCAAATGCAGATGGAACCATGACAGTGATAAACGGAAACACGAGTTTTAGAGGCTTTTGGAACGCATTCCTGCCAGGAGGTAAGGACATCACCGACGGCAAGAACTACAAGAATGCTGAAGGTAACCAACTGGGCAGCTGGATGATGCGTCTGAACTATGAGAAAGACCAATGGAAGGCTGGATTCTACGTTGACAAATACTTTGAAGACCACTCGGCGATGTTCCAGCTCGACTACAACGGATATGGAAGTGGTGAAGAATGGATGGAGAAAAAGAAGAGTCGATATGTGCTCTACGACTTCAAGGACTGGATGATAGGTTTTGACTTCAACTTAAAAAATGGAACATGGGTGAGAAACATTGTGGTGGAATATCTCTATACAAAATACCAAAGCGGTCCGGTTTACCACGACCACACGACGACAATCCCTGACCATATAGGCGGTGCCGACAATTACTACAACCACGGCATATATCCAGGATGGCAACACTGGGGACAGGTGATGGGAAACCCTCTCTATCGCTCGCCTATCTACAACCAGAGCGGTAGCATCTATGTGCAGAACAACCGTTTTGTGGCTTTCCATTTTGGAATTGACGGTTGCCCTACCGACAACACATGCTACCGCGTGCTTGCCTCTTTTCAGGATGGATTGGGAACTTATAGCAGCCCTTACACCGACTTGCGCCACAACGTCAGTTTCCTCGTAGAGGGTGAATACAAATTCACCAAGGCCTTGCTTCGCAACTGGAGCGTGAAAGGCGGTTACGCCATGGATCTCGGAGGAATATTGGGCAACAATTATGGCTTCCAACTGACCATTACTAAAAGGGGTAGCTTCGGCCTGTAGGCACTGAGGCAAATCTTCACTGATAATTTACAAGGAGAACAAAAAACAACGAAAAAAGAAAAGAAATGAGAAAGACAATATGCGGCTTACTCGTAGCCACCACAACGATACTCGCCACTCTGACGACATTCACATCATGCGACCTTGAGACATCATCAGCTGCCGGCGATTTCAACGGCCTATGGCATCTGATACGTATAGACACGCTTGCCACTGGCGGAGTGCTCGACCTGAAGAATGAAAAGAGATTCTGGGCGTTCCAAAACAAACTCATGCAGGGTGATGACAAGAGCGGGAACCATGATAAAATTCTGATGCGCTTCAACCAAACAAAAACGATGCTGACGCTCCACACGCCATACCTTTACGACCGCAAAAATGGCGACCACCCTCTCTCCGAATCTACTCTGCTGAAACCATACGGCATAAACAATATAGAGGAGGTATTCCAGGTGATAAAATTGAGGGGAAATAATATGGTATTGCAATCGGAAACGCTGAAACTGACATTCAAGGGTTTCTAAAGAAGTCAACGGAGCAACAGGTCAACGAGATTTTGAATTTTCGAGATTTCGAATCTAACCTCTAACGTCTAATTTCTACCTTCTCTCTTGGGGTGTTGTAAAAATTGGGGGTGGGTGCTTGCAATTTTTCTGAATATGGTGTAAATTTGCATAAAGCCTAATTTACATTATCTTTTTTAATTCAGTATTAATGGCAAAATCTAACGGAGCAGGACTCAAAACCGAAATAAAGCAAAAGCAAGTGGCTATCCCCATCACGAATGTGATTTTGGCTCCCTACTTGGAGAAATCGAGCAGGGAGGTGGAGGAAGATGTGCTGAATGAACTGAAAGAAAACCCTCTGCTGGAGAAGAAAAGCGACGAGGCGGAGCCTGTGGTGGCTGTGCACAAGCCTGAAACGGAATACGACAATCCTGACCCCGACAGTGCCCCCTACGATAAGCCCTTGCCGGGCGAACGCCTGTATCACGCCAGCAACCGCAGCGTGAACGATGAGTATTTTGCCCCTATCGCCATTGCCGAGGAATCGCTTGAAGAACACTTGATGACGCAGGTGAACGAGTTGAACCTCTCGGACGATGATAAAGTGATTGCTGAATACATTGTGGGTAATCTCGACTCCAACGGCTGGCTGGCTCGCTCCACAAGCGGTATTGCCGACGACATCACTTTCGGCGCCGATGTGGAAGTGGAGCGTGAAGATGTGGAGAGGGTGCTGAAACTGGTGCAACGCCTCGACCCTCCAGGCATTGGCGCGCGCACGCTGCGTGAGTGCCTGTTGATTCAGGTGCGCCAGAAGCCAAAAACTCCAGAATCGGTAAAACTTGAAACGCTCATCGACAATTACCTTGAGGAATTGGGATTGAGCCACTACGATAAGGTGTGCAGCCGCATGGGCATCACCCAAGAGGAATTGAAGCACCTGATGGCTGCGCTGCGCAAACTCCACCCCAAGCCAGGCAATGGCTTCTCGTCGGGGTTGAGCGATGTGCGTCGCAATCAGATTATCCCCGAATTTGAGGTGGAAGTGGATGAGGGCAAAATCATGGTGACGATGCCCAATCGTATTCCCGAACTGGAGATTGCTTCCGACCTGTCGGACGACATCGACAAGTTTGCCGCCAAAGACGAGAGCGTGAAGAATTTCTACACCAGTGCCAATCGCTTTATCACCATTTTGAAGCGCAGACAGGAGAAATTGATGGCGGTGATGAAATCTATCATCAAGCACCAGACTGCATTTTTCTTGTCGGGCGACGATAATCGCATCGTGCCGATGAAATACAAGGACATAGAGAAAGACACCGGGCTCGACCAGTCCGTCATTTCGCGCATTTGCGGCGGCGACAAGGGCAAGTATGCGATGACACCGTGGGGCACGTTTAAGTTGAAGGACTTCTTCAGTGGCGCACTTCCATCGGGCGACGGCGGCGAAAACTCCGTAGCCACAAAGGCGGTGAAGAATGCCCTGAAGGAAATCATCGACAGCGAGAATAAAAAGCGTCCGTTGGGCGACGGTGCCATCGAAAAACTGCTGAAGGCGAAAGGCTACGCCGTGGCACGCCGCACCGTGGCAAAATACCGTGTGCAGATGGGCATACCCGACTCGCGCCACCGCAAGGAACTGTGATAACTACCATTCTCTAACAATATACTTTTTCCCAGACAATGAAAGCGAATGATGTGAAATACGGACGAATACTGGTGGGGCTTGCTCGCTTCGCCTCGGCAATGCTCAGTCCGCTTCTGATGCCTACCTATGGTGTGCTGATAGCACTGTGGTGCTCCTATCTGAGTGCCTACGATGTGGGTTTGCGTGTGACTATCCTGCTGGTGGTGCTGGGCATCACTTGCGTGTTGCCGATGTTTTTTATCGCCACTTTGCATCACTTTAAGTTTATCGTTGATAAAAAACTCATCGACCGCAAGGAACGCCTGTGGCCGTTCGTCTTCGCGCTTGTGTGCTACATTGCTGCGGCGTATTACCTCTACAGCCGTGTGCACGCCCCGATGTGGATGGTGATGTTTTGCGCTGGTGGCGCACTCACGGTGCTGGTGTCGGCGGTGGTGAATATGTGGTGGAAAATCAGCGCGCACATGGCTGGCATGGCTGGCATTGTGGCGCTCATCTACAATATGCATGTGCAAATCACCGAGGCGTTTAACCTGCTGTGGGTGATGATTGTGGCGGTGTCGCTGTGCGGCATTTTGGGCTCTGCGCGCATCATTCTCGCACGCCACACCCTTGGGCAAGTGATAGCGGGAGCCATCAACGGCTTCCTCTGCGTGACCTTGCTCATGCAACTTTTTGGATAATTCAACTCAAACATACTATAAATGAAAGCATTAGTAAGCATTATCATGGGCAGCACAAGCGATATGCCTGTGATGGAGAAAGCCTGCAAGTGGCTTAACGATATGGAAATCCCATTTGAAGTGAACGCTCTTTCTGCGCACCGCACCCCCGACGCTGTGGAGAAGTTTGCCCGCGAGGCAAAGGACCGTGGCATCAAGGTGATTATAGCAGGTGCTGGTATGGCGGCAGCATTGCCCGGCGTGATTGCGGCAAGCACCACTTTGCCAGTGATTGGCGTGCCCATCAAGGGTATGCTCGACGGCCTTGACGCTATGTTGAGCATCATTCAAATGCCTCCTGGCATTCCTGTTGCCACTGTGGGTGTGAACGGTGCCATGAACGCCGCTATCCTCGCAGCCGAAATGATGGCGCTCGGCGACGAGAAGATTGCCGAAAAGGTGGCTGCCTACAAGGCCACTCTTGGTGCCAAGATTGAAAAGGCTAATAAGGATTTGGCTGAAGTGAAATATGATTTTAAGGTAAACTAAATGAACGATATATTCAATTACCATCGTCGTGCCACCGTAGATGTGAATGTGGGTGGTGTGATGCTGGGCGGCAAGCATTCGGTGAAGGTGCAGTCGATGACCAACACCAACACCGATGACATTGAGGCGAGTGTGGCGCAGTGCCGCCGCATCGCCGACTGTGGGGGCGACATCGTGCGCCTCACCGCCCAGGGTGTGAAAGAGGCTGAGAACATTGGCAGAATCCGCTCCGCATTGCGTGAGCAGGGCTGCAATGTGCCTCTTGTGGCCGACATTCATTTCAATCCCAAGGCTGCGTTTGCCGCTGCGGCGGTGACCGATAAGGTGCGCATCAATCCGGGCAACTTCGTTGACCCTGCACGCACGTTCAAGAGCCTCACCTACACCGACGAGGAATATGAGGCCGAGTTGAAGCGCATTCACGATGCGCTGGTGCCATTCATCGACATTTGCCGTGAGCACCACACCGCAGTGCGTCTGGGTGTGAACCACGGTAGCCTGAGCGACCGTATCATGAGCCGCTATGGCAACACCGCCGCCGGTATGGTGGAGAGCGTGATGGAATTTTTGCGTGTGTTTGTGGAGCAGAAGTTCTATGATGTGGTGATTTCGATGAAGGCGTCGAATGTGGTGGTGATGGTGGAGGCTGTGCGCCGCGTGGTGGCAGCCATGGATGCCGAAGATATGCACTTTCCGCTGCATTTGGGCGTTACCGAGGCTGGTTTTGGCGAAGACGGTCGCATCAAGAGCGCCGTGGGCATTGGTTGCCTGATGTCGGAAGGCTTGGGCGACACCATTCGTGTATCGCTTAGCGAAGACCCTGAAGTGGAGGTGCCTGTGGCTCAAAAGTTGGTGCAATACATCACCAGCCGTGCCGGCCATGCCCCCATCGAGGCTGTGCCTTACGAGGGCTACGATGCGCTGTTGCCTGTGCGCCGCAAGTCGCTCACCGTGCTTGATAAGATTGGTGGCAAGAAGGTGTCTGTATTGGTGGCATCTTGCTCTCCCGATGATATACAGGGCAAACTGAAGCCTGACTATTATTTCGCCGACGGCGCAATCACCGACGGCACGCACACTTATCCGCTCGTTGCTCTCGCCGATTTCGCTCCCGATGCCACCGCCGCTGCGCAATGGGTGGAGGTGAAGGCCGATGTAGCGAAAGAGCAGTTGCTGGTGTTGAAAGGACTGGCTAACGTGGTGGTAGTGGCCACTGCTGCCAATCAGAATGTGACTGGCAGTCTGCAAGCGTTGCTCCACACCATGGTGAACATGGGCGTGGATTGCCCAGTGGTGGTGCGTGTGAACTATCCCGACACCGACACCGAATGGCTGCAAGTGAAGGCTGGCGCCGACTTGGGCACAATCCTGCTCAACGGATTTGCCGATGGCGTATGGCTCGAAGCCCCCAACTATGAAAGTCAGCAGAAAGTGGTGGAATATGCGTTTGCCATACTGCAAGCCGCGCGTTTGCGTATGTCGAAAACCGAGTTTATCTCTTGCCCAAGTTGCGGTCGCACCATGTTCGACTTGCAAACCACCGTGCAGCAGGTGAAGGCTGCCACAAGCCACCTCACACACTTGAAAATTGGTGTGATGGGCTGCGTGGTGAACGGACCGGGTGAAATGGCAGATGCCGACTACGGCTATGTGGGTGCAGCGCGCCACAGCATCAGCCTCTACAAAGGCAAAGAGTGCATCGAGCGCAACGTGCCCGAAACCGAGGCGATTCCTCACCTCGTCGCCCTCATCAAAGCCAACGGCGACTGGGTCGATCCCTAATCCACACCCACCAGTGCAAGATAAACACCCTGATTAATAGTGGGAAAAAACCTATTAATTGGAGAAAGGAACACCTATTTAATCCTATTAAAATCCATTATCACCAGTTTTTAAACTTAGGTGTAAATAGGATTTAATGGATTAAATCGGTGTTTTCGTTTCTTGTTATCGGAGCACTCTGAGCGCTCGGAGCACTCGGAGTACTCTGAACTATCGTCTTAACTTCTTCAACTTCTTAACTCCTTAACTTCTAAAATCTAACTTCTAATTTCTTCCATCTTATTTGTTGTTTTGGTGAAAATGAGTAACTTTGCTTAAAATAATTGACTATGAGCGAGAATCTTCAGTACTGGATCAATCAGAATGGCACCCAAAGCGGACCACACACCATCGAACAACTGGAATCTATGGCGCTTGACAAGGCGCACACCTACGTTTGGCACAAAGGTATGGACGGATGGAAGCGAATCGACAAAATCCCCGAATTGGCACACCTGACCGCTGCGCCAGAGCCTGCCGCGCTACAAGAAAACGCAGTAGAGCCGATTGAAGCCGATGCCATTACTGAAGAACCGCACGAAGCCCCTGCCGAGGAAGATGCGACTGCTCCTGTGCCACCCGAATACGTGGAGCCAGAGGTGCAAGTGCCGCCATTTGTGCTACAAATGCCCCCTCAAATGCAGCCGATGCAAGCCCCTGCACCCGAATGTCCGCCCACCAACCTCGTGGCAGCCATCGTGTGCGCCGTGTTGTGCTGCACGCCATTGGCAGTGGTGGCGATAGTGCTGGCAGTAATGACCAAAAACAAATATAGTGCTGGCGAATACGCAAAAGCCCAAAAATACAGCGAATGGGGAGCGTGGCTCTGCATACTGTCGGTGGTGCTCTCCATTCTGTTTATGCCATTCTCCATGCTTATGCTGTAGGCCATGCGAATGCCCATCAACAAGAAAATCACATTCATTGTCATCGCAGTGGCGCTGGCAGTAATGGCGGTGGTGTATTTCGTGTTCGACCCCACCACCACACGCCTCTTTCCCAAGTGCGCATTCTATGCCCTCACAGGTTTTAAATGCCCCGGCTGTGGGTCGCAACGCGCCATTCACGCCCTGCTCCACGCCGACGTGCTGGCAGCCATTCGCTACAACGCCCTGCTCGTGTTCAGTCTCCCGTTCATCGCCCTGCTCCTGACCAACCGCTATTGGCGCGGCCACTTTCCACGCTTCTACTCGCGCCTCAACTCCACCATCGTCACCGTCATCGCCGCCATCATCGTCATCCTCTGGTGGATTCTCCGCAACCTCCTCAACCTCTAATCCCCACTTCCACCACTTATTCTATTTAGGCTCACACAGAATCAACAGATTCAACAAAATTAATTTGTGAAAATTTATGGCAGATTTACCCTCCTCCACCAATCCGCTATCTCTCAAATACTCCATACACTAAAGAGAAACAAACACAATTGTTAATAACATTTTGGTGACACAGCGTTTCAATCCACACGCCCCAGTGGGGCGTGACAGTGCCGACGAGTTCGCCAACACCTACGACCACGAGTTTCAATCCACACGCCCGTGTGGGGCGTGACACAGCAGAATCTCACTAACTCCGCTATTGAGGTGTTTCAATCCACACGCCCGTGTGGGGCGTGACGGTTGTTAGTTGCATTTGGTCGCTGTAGGTGTTTTTGTTTCAATCCACACGCCCGTGTGGGGCGTGACTCCTCTCCAAGTCCTCGGGGCTGAGCCATTCGAGGTTTCAATCCACACGCCCGTGTGGGGCGTGACTGTGAACAGTGCGCGGGCATAAGCCTTATAATCGTTTCAATCCACACGCCCGTGTGGGGCGTGACCGTTTGGTGTTACGGCTTGCCACCTATGATAACATGTTTCAATCCACACGCCCGTGTGGGGCGTGACTAATAACCGACAAACTCAAGATGCTGTCGAAAAGTTTCAATCCACACGCCCGTGTGGGGCGTGACAAACATCTTTGTAAAGGACATCGAAGCCATTCAGTTTCAATCCACACGCCCGTGTGGGGCGTGACCGGTGTCAAACATATATTCGCTACTATTGGTGAAGTTTCAATCCACACGCCCGTGTGGGGCGTGACTTTTATCTATTCAGATAGGTTAGGTATCGTTTGGTTTCAATCCACACGCCCGTGTGGGGCGTGACATTGTTAAATGTTTTGATAGGGTATTGCATATATGTTTCAATCCACACGCCCGTGTGGGGCGTGACCGTTTTGAAAATCCTCAATACTACTATATAAGGGGTTTCAATCCACACGCCCGTGTGGGGCGTGACCGTGGTCAAAGTAGTAGTAAGTTGCCTTGCTCTTTGTTTCAATCCACACGCCCGTGTGGGGCGTGACCAAAACCTGCGTCCTTAATTGTTACACGGTCAATGTTTCAATCCACACGCCCGTGTGGGGCGTGACCAACAAACAAAACTGACACAAATATGACTGATAAGGTTTCAATCCACACGCCCGTGTGGGGCGTGACCCACTGCTGGGTACAATTGGCAATATTGCCGAGAGTTTCAATCCACACGCCCGTGTGGGGCGTGACGCCTTTAATCTTTCGTGTCAGTCGCATGGCTCTATGGTTTCAATCCACACGCCCGTGTGGGGCGTGACTTTTGAAAGAGTTTTACACATTATTTACAAGGAGTTTCAATCCACACGCCCGTGTGGGGCGTGACGGCTTCGCCCATAAATCGTTGCACTCGGCATAAAGTTTCAATCCACACGCCCGTGTGGGGCGTGACAGGTCTGTGATGTCAAACCAATCATCATACCGTTTGTTTCAATCCACACGCCCGTGTGGGGCGTGACAGCACGTTGAATATGATGTGTATCACGATTTTGATGTTTCAATCCACACGCCCGTGTGGGGCGTGACTCTTGATAAGTCCTGTAATGTATTCCTCATCTGTGTTTCAATCCACACGCCCGTGTGGGGCGTGACAGTTGCCTACGTGTACACAAACACAACCATAGGTGTTTCAATCCACACGCCCGTGTGGGGCGTGACCAAAAATACTGGTGTCAATATCATCGGCTTTAAGTTTCAATCCACACGCCCGTGTGGGGCGTGACCACATATAGACTGCTTTATGCGGTATATGTACGAGTTTCAATCCACACGCCCGTGTGGGGCGTGACTATTTTATTGTTGTTAATTTGAGATATTTTGTTTAGTTTCAATCCACACGCCCGTGTGGGGCGTGACAGAAGTTATTTTAAAAGCATTAAATATTTGCAAGTTTCAATCCACACGCCCGTGTGGGGCGTGACGCTTGGTGAACTTGCTGTTGATGTTCAAGAAATTGTTTCAATCCACACGCCCGTGTGGGGCGTGACAGTTTCCGACAAAAAACACGAGTAAATCAGTGACTGTTTCAATCCACACGCCCGTGTGGGGCGTGACAAACGGACATCAATACCTTTAGAGTGGAGAGCAAGTTTCAATCCACACGCCCGTGTGGGGCGTGACGGCGAGTAAGGGAATGCACAAAAATAACGAAAGGGTTTCAATCCACACGCCCGTGTGGGGCGTGACCGACACGAGAGGGTTCATAGGTGTACATACAAAGGTTTCAATCCACACGCCCGTGTGGGGCGTGACCTCGTTTCCGTGTTAACTCTTTTTCCTCTTTATGACGTTTCAATCCACACGCCCGTGTGGGGCGTGACTATGGTGTTCCCTGGTGATACTTTCAAAATCAAAGTTTCAATCCACACGCCCGTGTGGGGCGTGACCTCTGTAAGGTCTTTGAACAATTGTTCATAGTTGTTTCAATCCACACGCCCGTGTGGGGCGTGACATCCATAGTTGTTGTTTGTTTTATCCTATCTTGGGTTTCAATCCACACGCCCGTGTGGGGCGTGACTGTTTATGTTTTTATGATATGTGTTTCAGCGCATTAATTGGGGTGAAATGCGAAAGTTTAGGATTACACTTGCAAAAATATAGTTTTTTTATTGAATTTGCAAGCAACATTTTGATTATCAAATGGTGCGAACGGATTGGCATTTCTGCAATGCTTATGGTTCTCGTTTATATTATTAGGTCGGCATTAAAGTTGAAAGAGTTGTCTATTCCGATGTGCTCAACTTTTCCTTCCCAATGATTTCCAAGAAGATAAAAGCGAATGCTATCAGCTGAATTGTCAATAATGCTGTCCAATGAGCTTCTCAGCACAACATATTGTGCATAAGTAACTTCGCATTCAAAAACGGAATTTTGTACTCTTTGCCCATAGTTTTGGCATTCTTTTGCAACCTTTCTTAATCGTTTTTGTCCTTTATTATCAGAGGTTGCTACATCGTAGGTGATTAATACAAGCATTTTTTTATTTTATTATGAACACAGGGTAATCATCAATCTCTTTTCTGAAGTATCGTGCAAGCAGTGTGGCCTGAACATAGGGTATCAGTCCCACTTTTATTTTTTCTTTCAGGTATGGGTGTTCAAGCGTTTCTTGCTTCCTCGCTTGCCATGCCGTGATAAATTTCTTTCGCCCATTCTCGTTGAGAATTACAGAATTTTCATGGCATTTAAAATCATTTGGCGACAGTTGTCGTCTGTTGATAAGCGACAAAACGAATCTGTCGCCCATGTATGCCCTTAGTTCTTCCATCATATCTAAAGCCAAAGAGCATCTACCAGGGCGCAATGTGTGTAGAAACCCTATATATGGGTCAAGTCCCACCGATTCAAGTGCCGATGCCATTTCGTGGCCAATTAATGTGTAGGCAAATGACAGTAATGCATTAACACAATCTTTTGGCGGATGTTTTGTGCGTCCGTGAAAGGTGAAAAAATCTTTTTGCTGGGTTATGAGATTGGGGAATACGGAAAAATAATTCTTTGCAGCATCGCCCTCTATACCTCTGATTGAATCTATTGTGTTGGAGTTTGACACTTTAAAAATGCTTCGCTTTAAATCAGAAGCGATAGCCGCCACGCTTTCATTTTGTCCATAGTCTCTTAAATACCGCTGCAAGATGCTTCGGTAGTTTTGGATTTTCCCCATAATGAATAGTTTGCACAAGTGAACAGCAAATTGATCGTCGTCGGTGAGTTGACATTGTTTTTTCCGAAGTAGAACATTTCCCATTTTCGGTCCGACTACTCTTGATACGAATTTTCCAGAAGGGGAGAGGAATGAAATGGAAATTCCATTTTCAACGCACAACCTCATCAGTCCTGGAGAAACTCCCATGTACCCAAATGTGACGATTCCTTCAATGTTGATGGCTGGAATGCGAAACACTTCAGAGCCTTCAACAGAGATGACCACATTTAATCCATCCTTTGAAATGTATGAATTTGGCGTAGTTATATATAATGTGTTAAGAAGTTTCCTCATCAAACATGTTTTTAATATAAGATGAAACAGAAGATAATTTGCTTATTTCTGGCAAGCAAATGTTGACTAATGAGCATTTATTGCAACATGGCTTTTTAACAGGAGGAGGAACTGCTCCCTTGTCGAACAAGTCATGCATCTGCCTCACATAGTGGACAACCGACTTTTTCAGTTCGTCGTCAATCTTCACTATTTCTCTTCTTCTGGTTTTGAAGTAAAATAATGCGGCTTCTGGTATGGTGATGCCGTACATTTCTTCCAAGCACATCACCTGTGCGGCTAATTGGAGTCGATCGCAATCGTTAGTTTTGGGTGAACCGTGCTTGTATTCAACTGGATAAGGTGTCCATCGCCCTTTGTATTTTGGATGAGATATGCAGGCGTCCCCCTCTTTTGCTGGATGGAGTTCCACGGCATCGCAAATTCCATAGATGCCCAATGTGGCAGATGCCACATGCACAGAGTGTAGGGTGGCGACACCATTATTTAGCTGACGGTATGATGGATTGTCCACATTCTTGTGAATTAGCATTCCCTCGGCTGTTAGTTTGTTCTCGTCCCATTGCTGCTCAATATGGATTAATGCCCACTGTCGGGGGCAGAACACAATGTGCTGTATCCCCGACAACATGAGCATATTATCTTCAGTGTAAGGCATTATATCATTTCTTCAATTGTTATGCCTGGGTATGGGTTATCGGCAATGGTCACTTCGTAGTCCTTGAATGAGCGTGGTGCGCCTTCACACACTTTCTTCTTCTTCACTTCCACAAGGTCGAAGAGTTTGTTGGCAGGGGCGTTGCCAAGTTTGCTGTCGTGTTTAAACACTATCAGTTTTTGTGGGGCCATCAGACCTCTGGCGGCAGAGCGGTCGCAATCAAACATATTTTTCAATGCTTCCCAGAAAAGTTGCAAATCTTCTTCTCCGAATCCTGTTTGCTCTGCTAAATTTGCCGACACAAAGCCATGGCACACATACAATCCGTAAGGAACTGTGGCTTTACGACCCATTGTGCGATTATCGCCATTTTGCTTTTCTGCCTCTTTGTCTGTAGCCACAGCCATTCGGGTGATGCTGTGCTCTGCAGACATTATCGGGTCAATGGAACGTGCAAAAGTAAATTGAATTGGGCCACGCACTTGACCGGCATTCTTTCCTGTTGACATGACGGCTCCGAAGGTTCGAATGTCGTAGTAATGCTTACACATGAATCTTCTTGCGGCTTCGGTTTTATCTTTTACGCTTTTTACTGCGCTTACCTCTTCAGAATCGTAGGCTTTGTCAATCTCTGAATTGAGAACGGCTTTCTCCTTAATGAAAATATCAAAGCCGTCGTTCAGTTCTTTCGCCATTTGTACATAGTTGCGCACTTTTCGCTTAAGGCATACGTCTGTTACCAGTCCCATACCAGTTTCGGCATCCACTCTTGGAAGGTTTCCTGCATCGGGGTCGCCATTTGGGTTTCCGTCTTGTACATCAAAAAGATATACAAAATCAATACGATTTTCTAAATTTTTCATAATTGTATTTGTTAGAGTTAATTAATATCTTCTTTTTTGGTGAAAAAATCTTGGCGTTGGTGGTAATAGCCCACGAAGAATCGCCCTTGGTCTTGCGAGTTGAGATGGGTGGGAAATCCGTTGGCAGGCATCTTGTCGATGATTTCCTGTTTGATTTTCTCAAATGATACTTTTCGTCCGGTATTTAACTTCTCAATGTGGTGAAAAGAAAGGTTGAGAATTGTGGCAAATACTGATGACGGTGTTGCGCTTGCAGCATTCAGATATCGTTCGCGAATGCTATTGATGTTGTTTGCCTCTTCTTGAATTTTTTCAATCACAGCAAATAATCGGCCACATAGGTAGCCTAAATTGTTGTTGTCTTTGTCTAACATGATTTCTATTTTTTTGTTGTTGTCGTTTAATCTGTTGAGGTAGGCTTTGATAATGGCGATTCGGCAAGGACCTCCATAATAGGTTACGTTTTGCTCTGCACGAATACGCCTGATGGCTGCGGAGAAAAGCGAGTATGGATATGGATAGCCTTGAAAAATGCTTTTTGCCACTGCGTCGGGTAAATTGGGGGTAGCATCGGTGTGCTTTTTGCTTAGGGTTACGGCTCCAAGCATATCTCTCAACCCTGTATATGGTTTCTTCGATTTGCCGATATCCATATCATCAAAGTGACGCAAGATTTTTTTTGCAAAATCCTGTAATGAAGTTTCTGACCAAAACACTACCGCTATTCTCGCTGCATTAGGTGCCAGCCCAAGGATATAGAATTTGTCATCAAGAGTTGACCTAATTTCTCCAGTATAAATAGAATTGAATACCTCACGCACATTCTCGATTCGTGAGTTTGGGTCATCTTTTTCGTCATCGTCTACAAAACCAAGCAAATCGAATAGGCTTTCTTCTGTTTTTTGTGCGGCTTCGTTATTCGACGATGCCCAAAAAAGATAAGTGCGATTACCAATCATGAATTTATTGCGAGAATCACGTTTTAATAGTCGGCTAAGAGCGGTGGTGTAAGCAAATTCTGCATCAGTGGAAATAGGTGCGTTGTAGCATTTTGTTTTCCCGTAGGAGTCGTAGCCAGAATTGGTTTGAAATGCGACAAGTTTGGCAGTTGCTTGGCTGCCTGGAATCATTGTTGATGTGGTGGTTTCAACAGGGATTCCTTTTTCTCCTGTTATTAAGCATATTTTTTCTTGAGCACCATCATCATTTTTTTGCAACTGCAGAATCTCTTTTTTTTCAGCAATGATCTCTGTGTCATCGTCTATACGAAATGAAAAATTAGAAAATTTTTTAGAAAGGCTTTTTTCTATCTCATTCCATAGAGGATCTTGCTTTATTTTTTCCAAAATTAAGCATTGGTCATTGTTGTAAAAAAGTTTCAGTGCTTTTAAGTCGCTATTATTGGGGAATAGTTCACAAATTTCATACACCTTATTTCTGAATGCGGTAAAACATTCGAGGGCTTTATCGGATTTTTCTTTTGCATAGCCGAAAACGTATGAACTGTTGTCATACAAATAATTTGGTGCAATTCCAGAAGAACGACCAACATGCTTCTTCACCAAAAAAGAGTTGGCAGTCTTGCTGTCAATTCTTCTATTGTCTTCAAATCGCACAAAACTTCCATTCTTGCTAATCACGAGAATAAAGCCCAGTTCTTTATATTCCATTCCAAAAGGTGCAAGGTCGTCACACCTTTGGTAGTAGTCGTATAATGCTTTCAGTATCATTTCATCACCTCCTCGCTGTCGTAATTAGGTACTGTAATTATGCCTTGCTGCATTTTTGGGCGATAAAACATGGGTTGTATGTCCTTTGGATTGGAAAAGTCCATGTCGTACAGCATGATGCCAAGGTCACGGTCTTCGGCAATGGCAGGCTGGAGTTCTTCACCATCTTCCACAAGGCGAAACGAAGCAGAAAACTCTCTGCAACCAAAGTATGGCTGATTGAAGCACTGACCTTTGCGGGCACGGCGCTCAAACATTTCATTGTATTTTGCCGGGTTCTCGTTGTCATCACCTTGCCTTTTTTCGTTCTTTCTGTCGCGCTGGGGAATGAATATGAGTTTTGCCCATAAGCGATAACGCACGTTTTGCAAGCACAGCGTGTTTTTTTGCTGGCGTTTTTCTTCTATGTAAATCGGTTTTTTTGAAGCAACAGCTCCCACTTCGTTTCGGCGAATGGATGTCCACTTGATGGGGTTGAGCACTTCAATTTTGGTGATTTGCCATCTGATGGCTGGTTTCCAAAAAATGGCTTCAAAAATGGCTCTTGCGGCAGAGGGGGTTATCACATCATAGCTTACCCTTTCCACCTTTAGTTCCGGACGCGTGAAGCAAGCCATGTCGCTCCACACCTCTAAGCAAAATTCTTTATCGGTATATTCCATAATATATATTATGTGGTTTGTTTTTGTATTGTGTTAAATATATAAAACTTCGTCAAGCCAATGGTTGTTTGTGCTTAGTCCTGATTTGTGGTTGTAGGCCGCAGCGTCGGACACAACATATAATCCTTCCAGCACTTCTTCTACCGCTCCAGCAGATAAGAGAGCTTTAAAATCTGTTTCACGCACCCCTACGGTGTATTTTGCGATTTTTTTCATTAAAGTGTAACTTGGCCCATTCTGCTTGATTTGCTCTACGAGTTGAAGGCTGTCTTTCCAGCATACTACCACCGAAGTGGAATTGTCGTCAATCAGTTTGAATTCTTTTGCGGCTGTTTCATAGCAAACCTCTTTTGGCAGATATAAGAAATTTTTGATTTCTTTTTTATCAAAATTGTCGATTCGGCAATATAGTTGATTGAAGTATTTACTCATTGTGGTTGGGGCAAACCAATCGCTATCGTGTGGCAAGTTTTTCATTGCCGAAACCCCTTTTGCAAGTCCCCCAAACGGAATGGCATCCTTCAAACAGAACACATGGGTGATGCAAATGCCCAATTTTCCTTCACGATTGCATCTGCCAGCGGCTTGAAGCACGGAGTCGAGACCGGCTTCTTGGCGAAATACCACAGGAAAGTCGATATCCACACCCGCTTCCACAAGTTGGGTGGCAACCACCCGAATGATGCGGTTGTTTTTATCCTTTAGGGCTGACTTTATTTCTTCAATCGTTTCGGTAACGTGGTCGGGGCACATCATGCGAGAAAGATGCAAAGTGATGCCCTCTTGTGGCAATCGGTCAAAAATTTCTTTTGCTGCCTTTCTGGTGCTAACTATACAGAGCACCCTTTCGTGTTTGGCAACGGCTTTTGCTATTTCGTCAAAGGAGCGCGCTTCGGTGTCGATTTCGAGTTTCACTCTGCGTAGTTGGTCGTGAAGTTGGTATTCTTCAGGGATAATTTCTTCAATGTGGTCGATGCCCTCAAAATGAACTTTGGGGTTGCAACCTCGAATCTGGCCACTCAATACTGGTTGGCTGGCAGTGGTGAACAGCACCGATGTGCCAAAGCACTTTTGATAAGTTTTAAGTGTGTCGACAATCGGTTGCAAAAAATCGATAGGTAGGGTTTGCGCTTCATCAAGGATAATCACGCTGTTGACAATGTTGTGAAGCCTTCGGCATTTCGAAGGCTTATTCGACATCATTGACTCAAACAATTGCACATTGGTGGTCACCACAATAGGATAATCCCAATTTTCTGAAGCCATTCTCATTTTCTGGAGCAACACTTCGTCATTAATCTTTTCGGGGTCAACATTACTGTGGTTTTCAAGCACATTTTCTTCGCCAAAAATTGATTTTAACACCGATGCTGTTTGCACAATAATACTCGTGTATGGAATGGCAATGATAATACGCTTCATTCCGTGCTTTTTGGCATGGAGAATCGCCCAAAGCAAAGAAGATAAGGTTTTGCCTCCGCCTGTAGGCACAGTAAGGCTATAAAACCCTTTTGGTCCCGATGATGTGGCGATGCATCTCTGTTGCACTTTGTCGCGAATGCGATTTACTGCTGTGTCGGGGGCATTACGTTTAATGTTTTCTAAAAATGAGTGTAGCTTTGGATAAAGTTCGTCCAAAGTGATGTTGCTTTGCCTCAATGATGCAGACTGCCTATCCATGAAGGCCTCGGTATCCAGAAAGTCGGCATCTACTAAGCAGGAATAAAGCATTCGTTGCAAATGATGAAAATCCTTTCCTTTCAAGTAGCGACGCAATTTTTGTAATTCTGATCGCATCAAACTCGTGTCGGTAGCATCAGGAACAGTGACATCTGAAGGGATTTCGTGTTCCGACATCTCGCATTCAAAAGCAGTATAATTATAAAGACCTCTATGATGCCCAATGATTTGTGTTGATAGGAATGGGTGAATTTGGGGATATAGTTGTTTGGCAATTAGCGCACCCACATAGGCGTGACTGTAATCTCCGTCCACTTTGATATGCGGCTCTAATCCACTTTCACGTTTGATGTGCTGTTGAAATGCTTTCTTCTCCTTTCCTTTGTCGTGAAGAAGTCCTGCAATTTTACCAAAAGTTCCCATTCCAAATTCGCTTGCGAATTTAGAGCATAGTTTTGCCACTCCGTTTGAATGGTCTTCATTGGATTGGATAGCCCAATTTTCTTTGGGGTTGATGTGTGATATTATACTCATGGTTGGTATGTTTTTTTTAAGTTACCCTCAAAGGTAGTAATAATTTTTTTGAAAAGCGAATGTTTTTTGAGGATTTTTTGTTGAATCGGTTGAATCTGTGTGAGGGGGAGGTGGGGGTAGGGGTGCAATCGTTTGCATTGATTTTTTTTGGGGTAGGGGGAGGGAGTGTTGGAGGCGGTGGGGATTTGTTTGTATATTTGTGGTCAGTAAATTAGCTTCTAAAACTACATAAACGCATGAAGATTACTCAATGTGTGGTAGCCTCGGAAAGAGGCGAAATAGTCATCTATACACTTACCAACGCTGCTGGGGCTTCGGTGAAACTATCGGCTCTCGGCGCTGGCATTCTCTCTGTCGTGGTGCCTGACCGCGAGGGGAATATGGCTGATGTGGCTCTGGGTTATGCCGATGCCGCGCAATATATCAGCGATGGCCCTTGCATGGGCAAAATCCCCGGTCGCTACGCCAACCGCATTGCTGGCGGTAAGTTCACTCTCGATGGCGTGGAATATCAACTTGAAATCAACAATGGCCCTAACGCACTGCACGGCGGTAGCGAGGGCTTCTACAATAAGATTTGGAACAGCGAAGCCACTGCGCAAGGCGTGGTGTTTACGCTGGTGAGCCCCGACGGCGACGCTGGTTATCCCGGCACGCTTACGGTGAGGGCTGAATACACTTGGAGCGACGATTGCGAGCTTCGCCTGAGCATCAGTGCCACCACCGACCGTAAGACCGTAATCAACCTCACTAATCACACTTATTTCAACCTCCGTGGCGAGGCATCGGGCTCGGTGCTCGGTGAGCAACTGCAGCTCAACTGCTCGAAATATCTGGTGACCGACGAAAACCTTACGCCCACTGGTGAAATGGCTCCTGTGGCTGGCACACCGATGGACTTCACCAAGGCAAAAACCTTGGGCGAGGATATTCGCAAGCCGTTTGCCGCGCTGGCTTTCGGCAAGGGTTACGACAACTGCTATGTGATTGACGGCTACAAAAAGGGCGAGATGGCGCTTGCCGCCGTGCTGACCGACGAGGTGAGCGGCCGCAAGCTTGAAGTGCTCACCACACAGCCAGCGGTGCAAATCTACACTGGCAACTGGCTGAATGGCTGCCCAGTCACCAAGAGCGGCAACCGCACCTACCTCGACTACGACGGTGTGGCAATCGAGTGCCAGGGTATGCCCGACGCGCCCAACCACGCCAATTTCCCCAGCCAAGTGCTCGACAAGGGTGAGCAGTATGCCCAAAGCATTGTGTTCAGATTCTCAACTAAGTAACTTCAAAACCATAAAGATATATGCTTAAAACAAAACCTGATTTGAGTTTTGCGAAACTGTTTAACATCAGTTTCGGATTTTTCGGGGTGCAGATTGCGTATGCACTTCAGAGTGCCAACATCAGCCGCATCTTCGCCACCCTCGGAGCCGACCCACACGATTTGAGTTATTTTTGGATTCTTCCACCACTCATGGGTATGCTCGTTCAGCCTCTCGTGGGCTATTATAGTGACAAAACATGGTGCCGCTTTGGCCGCCGCATTCCTTACCTGTTTGTGGGTGCGATTTTTGCAGTGATAGTGATGTGTGTGCTCCCCAATGCCGGTTCGTTTGGCTTGGCAGTGAGCGGAGCGATGGTGTTTGGCTTGATAGCCCTCATGTTCCTCGACACCAGCATCAATATGGCGATGCAGCCCTTCAAGATGATGGTGGGCGACCTCGTGAACGAAAAGCAGAAAACCAAGGCGTATAGCATTCAGTCGTTTTTGTGCAACGCTGGTAGTGTTGTGGGATTCTTATTTCCTTTTATTTTTACTTACATAGGCATCAAAAACGAAGCGGAGCAAGGTGTTGTGCCTGATTCTGTAGTATATTCGTTTTATGTAGGGGCTGCGATACTCGTATTATGTGTCATCTATACTGTTTCAAAGGTTAAAGAAATGCCTCCTGCAGAATATGCAATGTATTCCCAAAAGCAAGAATCGAACGAAGAAAAAGTGGGAATGTTTAAGTTGCTTAAAAATGCTCCAAAAACCTTTTGGACAGTAGGACTTGTTCAATTTTTCTGTTGGTTTGCTTTTATGTACATGTGGACCTATTCAACAGGCTCTGTTGCCATAGGTGTATATGAAGCACCTGCGGCAACAAAAATTACAAGTTTGTCGAAAGGCAACGACCAAATTGTAAGTAAATATATACAGATTGGTGACTCTATCGTTGTTAATAAGTCAATACTTCTTAATAAAGAAAATGAACACCTGTTAACTACGCCAGGTGTAAAATTGCTTGTGAGCAATTTGGCGGACTCTGTGGTGGTTGACGAAAAAACAGGAAAGAAGGAGTTTAAATTGACGAAGCCTAATCAGGTCATAGTGGAAAAGGGCACAAAAGTTTCTACCGCTGTTTCCATTGATACAACTTCTAAACCTTATAATAAAGCAGGAAACACCGTAGGTATTCTGATGGCAATTCAAGCACTTGGGTCTGTTCTTTGGGCTTGTGTGATTCCTTATTTCAGAAGAAAGAAAACGATTTACATACTGAGCCTTGTCTTGGGTGGTATAGGTTTTGTTTCAACATACTTCTTCCACAACATTTACGCATTATGGTTTAGTTATGCGTTAATTGGCTGTGCGTGGGCTGCGATGTTGGCATTGCCATTTACTATTTTGACCAACTCTTTGGAAGGACATGGTCATATGGGTACATATTTAGGCTTGTTTAATGGGACAATATGTTTACCACAAATTGTTGCAGCTCTTCTTGGTGGCACAATTCTTGGATGGTTCAGCACTGAAGGTCAAATTGCGCCTGAAGGTATGATGTTGGTAGTTGCTGGTATTGCTCTCTTTGTGGGAGCCGCATCTGTTCTTTTGATAAAAGAAAAAGAATAACATAAATTTGAGGAGTCTGTCAAACAGTTTACCTCGTGATAGCCGCCGCCTTTGTGTTCATTATCAAAACAAAGAAATCATAAGAAATAGCAATAGTTTTTTTCAAGGAAAGGCTCCGAAGGAAGTGGTACCCACCCATCCTCGGAGCCTTTTTCTTCACACGAATCTCGCTTTGTGGGTGAGGGGCTTTGGGGCTCACGCGGATTTCGCTTTTGTGGGTGGTTTTGGGGCTCACACAGATCCCACAGATCTCACTGATTTTTTTTGATGGGGAAAATCTCACGGAGGTTGGTGGGCATTTTAGGCTTACACGGATTTCGCTTTTGTGGGTGGATTGGGGCTCACACCGATTCAACAGATTCAACAAGAATATTCGCACGGATTCAGGAAAAAAAAGATTCGTGAAATTCGTGGGATTCGTGGTTTTCAATCAGCCACGAATTAGCACAAATTATCACGAATTATTTTTCCATGTTCCGATAGTTGCGCCCTTTCTATGGATTTTTGGATAGAAAGGGCGTGGGTATAGGCGATTATTTTAGCCAGATGCCGAAGAAGCGGTCGTAAACTTCGTAGTGGTTGTTTTGGTCCAGTAGGAGTTCTTTCTCTACGAGGGTTTTTGTGCTGAGGCGTATGGTGCTGATCGCCCCAAGTTGATATTTCGCTACAAAGTTTTTCCCTGTGATTTCTCTGGCCGTGCCTTCGCTTGCCACTGCACGGAGCAGTTTGCGTTGGGCTGGCGTGATGAGGCGGACGAATGTTTGATATGTAGCCTCGTTTTCGGCAATCACATTTGCGATAGTGGCATCGATAAATTCTTCGGTGATATTCTTTTGTGCGGTTTCGAATAAGCGGTTGAGAATCATCTGCACATACCAGGTGTGGCCAAACAAAGAACTGTAAAGATGATTGAAGGCGGTGCTGTTTAGGATTTGACCATTCTGCTCCAGTTTTTTGTGGGCAAATTCGTAGTATGCCGCTTCGTTGATACATCCAAGATTCATGATTTGCGTGCTTTGGAAAAATGGGCGGTTGGCAGAGACAAACATATTTTCAAGCACATGGCGTTGGCTTCCAGAGAACACGAACCGCACATTGTTCAGGTGCTGAATGTGGGCGCGAAGCAGTGCCTCCACTTGCTTGTCGGCATAGCTGTCCACCACCTGAAACTCATCGAACGCCACATAGCACTGCTTCCCCGAATCTTCCATATAGGCGAAAATTTCGGAGAGCGATTTTTCGGCGTTCACTGGTTGCACATCAAGCATAATGTTGGGCTCGCCACTGATAGCGTCGAAACTGAATACGGGGCGTAGCGATGCGAAAAATTTGCTGATTTGCTTCACCACCTTTGTTTCCGAAGTGTCTAAAGTGCCGAGCACGGCCTCGCCCAACTTCTTCACCAGCGACGACAGGCTATCGGTTTGGTACAGGTCCACATAGTAGCAGTTGCCAGCCTTTGCGCTTTGGATTTCGTGGAAAGCATGGCGCAGAAGCCCCGTTTTTCCCATACGGCGAGGGCTGATAAGCGTCACATTTCGCCCATTTTTCAGGGCGGAGATGAGTTTTTGGGTTTCTTCCACACGGTCGCAGAAATATTCAGGCGACACATAGCCCGACAGCAGAAAAGGGTTATACGGATAGTTTTCGTGTTTCATAATCATACAAATTTCGTTATAGCATAAATTGTGTAGCATAATTTATGCTGCATATTTTATGCCATAGCAAAGTTACACAAATATTATCGTATTTTCAAAGGGTTCGATGAAGAATTATTTGTGCTAATTTGTGGAAATTAGTGGTTGAAATTATTACACGGATTCAACAAAAAATCTGTGTGATTCGTGCTGTCCGTGTTCGTTGTTTTTATCCACGAATTAGTTGAAGAGGTCGTCCATTGTCACCTCTGATTGTACGATGCCGCTGTGGCTGTTTTGTGCCACACCGTAAGTGGTGATGAAAGTGTGATGGAGTGCCTTTTTTGTTTTGGTGACGGTGCGGAAAAGCGAGGCTCTGTCTCGTAACCTTTGCTCGTAGTCAGCATCAATCACGTATTTACTTGACACATGTTTGATTTCGCAGATGTTAATCACATCATCAGCACGGTCGATAAGCAGGTCGATTTGTCCGCCTTTCCATTGAGTGCCGTTTTTGTCGATAAATGGTTTGCAGGCCCAAGAGCAAATGTTACCGATGACCCCTCCAATGCTTAAAGCCTGTTTGATTTGGTCGATATGGTGCAAACATACTTGCTCAAAGGCATATCCGCTCCATGCGGTCATTTTTCCCTTACCAGTTATTTTGCTCCAATATTCGCTGTCTTGCCCACTATCGTGTGCCACAAATTTAATGTGGAAGAGCGAAAACAAGTCGGTGAGCTGATATTGTGCGTCCTGTCCGGTTTTACCGATAGCGTTGTACTTTCGTATAAAGTCGCATGTGATGAGGTTTTCGAGCACTTCTGTGAGAAATCCGCCTTTTTTCAACTTCAATGCATCTGCAATTTCTTGCCGTGACATACCTTTCATTTTTGAAGCTAAAGTCTCAATTACTTTCCTATAGATTTCGGCTTCATTGAAAAGAGAACGGAACAAGAAGTTAAACTCCATTCGCAGTGGTGCGCCTTGCTTAAAAAGCAGTTCGTCCACATTTTTGCTCAGAGGAATGCCTTTGATGAGCATGTCGAGGTAGTAGGGGATGCCTCCAAAAATCATATAGGCTTCAAGAATTTGGCTTCGTGTGAGTTCTATGCCTTTTATTTCCTTGATGAAAGCTTCTGTTTCGCCAAGGGTGAATGGCTTGAGCCAAATTGAGCGACAAACTCGCCCATACAGTCCACCCTTATCGCCAATGAATTTCGACAACATCCAAGTGGTGGCTGAACCACAAACTATTATTTTAACGTTGGGGCGTGTTGATGCCCACGTGTTCCAGAACTGCCCAAATGCTGCAAGGAAATTGCTTTTTGGCGTGTCCATCCATGGAAGTTCGTCAAAAAACAAAACGATTTTGTCGCTTTTTAGAGTTTCGAGATAGCTTTGCAGCGCATCGAAAGCCTCAAACCAATTCTTTATTTTAGGAATGGTGCTTTCGGAATAGCGTTCAAGATGCTTTTTGAATTGACTAAGCAACACAGCTCTTGACACATCATAAATTCCGGTGAAAGAGAATGCAAAATTTTCGTCAAACATTCGTTTGATGAGAAATGTTTTACCCACTCTTCTTCTGCCATAAACGGCTATTAATTCAGCCTTTTCGCTGTTGATGTAGCTGTTGATGAGTTTTTGCTCATAGGCTCTTCCGATTAATCCGTTGCTTGTCATAATAGTTATGGTTAATTTGTTTTTTTGCAAAGATAGTAATATTTTTCGCCAAAACAAGCGATAGTTGCGCCCTTTCTATGGATTTTTGGGTAGAAAGGGCGTGAGGATAGGTGATAGTTGCGCCCTTTCTATGGATTTTTGGGTAGAAAGGGCGCAGGTATAGGCGATAGTTGCGCCCTTTTTGTGGGGCGTGGTATAAAATGTGGTGTTTGATTTGTGGTGTTTGATTTGTGGTGCGTGATTTTTGTGGGGTGGGGGGGATTGGTGTGGGGGGGTGGAAGGGGGGATGCAAACGATTGCATAAATAAATTTGCTATATTTAATGTGGGGAGGTGGTGATAAAAGTTTGATTTAGTAATTTTACGCAGAGAAAAAAGCTTAAATACACAGGGCTTAACAATACTTGTAAGATATTAACAATACTTGTAAGATACTTGAAAATCAAATAAAAAACCTCATATAAAATGAAATTGACATTCGTAATTGAATATCAAACGATTTTTGGTGAAGAAATCGTGCTCAATGTGCTCTCCGACGGCACTGCGAAGCGATATTCCATGGGCACCGTAGATGGTCGTAACTGGAGTTGCGAAATCACTACCGCCACCGATTCGACTAATGCGCTCGACTACTACTACAGCGTGGAGCGTGCTGGCGATGTGGTGCGCCGTGAGTGGCTCGTACAGGCACACCGCCTCGACCTCTCTGCCACTAAGTCGGCTAAAATCACCACTTTCGACCACTGGATCGACAATCCCGAAAACAGTTATCTCTACAGTTCGGCGTTCACAGAATGTTGTGCGCACCGTGAGTTGCTTGTGGCTCCTGCCACCACTTATGGTTACACCGTGATGCTGAAGGTGCGTGCGCCCCAACTCGGCTCCAACCAAAGGCTTGCCGTGGTGGGCAATGGCGATGCGCTCGGCAACTGGGCTGTGAATAAAGCCACCGCGATGGTGGAACATGCCCACAACGAGTGGGTGGCTTCAATCGATGCCGCCATGCTCAGTTCACGCGTGCTGGAGTTTAAGTTTGTGGCAGTAGATAAGTCCGACACCACCAAAGTGGTGTGGGAAGAAAGCGACAACCGCACCGTGGTGTTGCCAGAGTTGAAGAAAGGCGACGCTGTGGTTTACGAGCTCAACGAAGCGAAATTCGACCTGCCCGACTGGCGTGTGGCTGGCACCGTGATACCTGTTTTCTCGCTCCGCAGCGAAGGCAGTTTTGGTGTGGGCGACTTCGGCGACCTCAAAGAGATGGTCGACTGGGTGGTTTCCACCGGTCAGCGTGCGCTTCAAGTGCTCCCGATCAATGATACAACCATCACCAACACATGGTTGGACTCCTATCCCTACAAGAGCATCAGCATCTATGCGCTGCACCCAATGTTCACCGACATTCGCCAGCTTCCACAACTTGAGGACAAAGAGCGCGCACGCTATTACGCCGCACTCCAATACGAACTCAACGCACTTCCTCAAATCGACTACGAGCGTGTGAATGCCGCCAAGCGAGGTTATCTGCGTGAGCTCTTTGAGCAAGACGGCGCAAAGATGATGCGCACCAAGGCGTTTAAGACATTCTTCGACGACAATAAAGACTGGCTCGTGCCTTATGCGGCATTCTGCCACTACCGCGACCTTTACGGCACAGCCACATTCGGCGACTGGCCCGACCACCACACCTTCGATGAAAGCGAGCGTGAGGCGATGGCAAACAGCCGCACAAGTGAATACAAGAAAGTGGCGTTCTGGTATTTCGTGCAGTTTATCCTCGACCAGCAAATGCGAGGTGCGCACGAATATGCACGCAAGAAAGGCGTAATCCTCAAAGGCGACATTCCAATCGGCGTCAGCCGCGACGGTGTGGAGGCATGGGTAGAGCCGCGCTATTTCAACCTCAACGGCCAGGCTGGCGCACCACCCGATGCGTTCTCCGCCAATGGTCAGAACTGGGGATTCCCCACCTACAACTGGGAAGAAATGATAGCCGACGGCTGCTTGTGGTGGGAAAAGCGCTTCAGCAAGATGGCGCAGTATTTCGACGCCTACCGCATCGACCACGTGTTGGGTTTCTTCCGCATTTGGGAAATTCCGATTGATGCCGTGTATGGCATACTCGGCCAGTTCTCGCCAGCCCTTGGTATGACACGCGAGGAAATTGCAGGCTACGGCTTCAACTTCCAAGACTACATGCTCGAACCTTTCATCACCGACTGGGTGCTTGAACGCACATTCGGTGAGCGCGCATCGGAAATCCGCGAGAAATACCTGCTCTCCACCCACGACGACATGTATCGCCTCAAACCTGAATACGACACCCAACGCAAGATTGAGGCGGCATTTAAAGATGCCGACCAAGACGGCAAGAACGTGGCAGAGGCACTGATGTCGCTGGTGAGCAATGTGCTCTTCCTGCGCGATCGCAAAGACGCCAACAAGTTCCACCCACGCATCTCCGTGCAGCACGACTTCATTTACGAAGCCCTCTGGCAATCAGATAAGGAAGCCTTCAACCGCCTCTACAACGACTACTTCTATCGTCGCAACAACGACTTCTGGTATGGTGAGGCAATGAAGAAACTTCCACGCCTTGTGGAAGCCACTCGTATGCTCGTGTGTGCCGAAGACCTCGGCATGGTGCCCGATTGTGTGCCATGGGTCATCAACCAACTCCGCATTCTCAGTCTCGAAATCCAGACGATGCCTAAAGATGTGAACGTGAAGTTTGGCGTGCTTGCCAAGAACCCATATCGCTCCGTAAGCACCATATTCACCCACGATATGCCCACCCTTCGCCAATGGTGGGACGAAGACCGCGACCTCACGCAGGAATACTACAACGCCGTGCTCTGGAAGCAAGGACCCGCTCCACACCCACTGCCCGGTGACGTGGCAGAGCAAGTGGTGGTGAACCACCTCAACAGCCCATCTATGCTGTGCATGCTCTCGCTCCAAGACTGGCTCTCCATCGACGAGACCATACGCTTGGCCGACCCTGATGCCGAACGCATCAACATTCCTGCCAATCCACGCCACTACTGGCGCTACCGTATGCACATGACCATTAGCCAACTCATGGCATGCAAGGAATTCAACGAGAAAATGACCAAATTAATTACTAATAGCGGACGAAAATGAAAAAAATTGCATCATTAATGCTTCTGCTGGCTGTGGCACTGGCTCCATTCGGTGCTGTGGCTCAGGAAGTGAAATCGCCTGACGGCAATGTGGTGGTGAAGTTTTACCTCGACAACAGCAAACCCACCTATACCCTCACCTACAAGGGCAAGACAGTGTGTAAGCCCAGCCACTTGGGCCTTACATTGGCAAAAGACAAGCATGCGAGCAATGGCATGGACGAGCAAGACCTGCTCGACGGCTTCACCATTGCCGACACCCAGACTTCCACTTTCGACGAAACTTGGACACCAGTTTGGGGACAATACAAGAACGTGCGTAACCACTACAACGAAATGGCGGTTACACTCGACCAGACCAAGATGAATCGCAAAATGGTGATTCGATTCCGTGTGTATGACGAAGGTATGGGCTTCCGCTACGAATTTCCACAGCAAGAAAAGCTCAACTACTTCATCATCAAGCAGGAAAACAGCCAGTTTGCCATGACGGGCGACCACATGGCATGGTGGATTGCGGGCGACTACGACACCCAGGAGAATCCTGGACAGACTACCCGCCTCTCTGAAATTCGCGGCACCATGAGCAAGTGCCTCAACCGCCCCAAAGGCGTGAAGAGCAATGGAATGCTCGATGCAGTGACTGGCAACTCGTCAACATCCCTATTCTCGGAAACTGGCGTTCAGACCTCGCTCCAGATGAAGACCGACGACGGACTCTACATCAATATCCACGAGGCAGCATGTATCAACTACGCTACCATGCACCTCAATCTTGACGACAAGAACATGGTGTTTGAATCATGGCTCACCCCCGACGCTGTGGGCAACATGTGCTATATGCAAACCCCATGCAACACCCCTTGGCGTACCGTGATGGTGAGCGACGACGCACGCACTATGCTCTCGTCGTACCTCATCTACAACCTCAACGAGCCTTGCAAAATTGAAGACACCTCATGGATTCACCCCACCAAGTACAATGGCGTGTGGTGGGAAATGATTGTGGGCCGCAGCAGCTGGAATTACACCGACGAACTGCCATCAGTGCGTTTGGGCGAAACCGACTTCACCAAGTGCAAACCTAACGGCCGACACTTGGCAAACACCAAAGACGTGATGCGCTATATCGACTTCGCCGCAGCCAACAACCTCGACGAGGTGCTGGTGGAAGGATGGAATATCGGTTGGGAAGACTGGGCAAACCGTTGGAAATACGACGTGTTCGACTTCCAGACCCCTTACCCCGACTTCGACATCAAGGCACTCAACGAATATGCGCACAGCAAGGGCGTGCGTCTGATGATGCACCACGAAACCAGTTCATCGGTCACCAACTACGAGCGCTACATGGAAGACGCCTACTCGTTGATGAACAAATATGGCTACGACGCAGTGAAGAGCGGCTATGTGGGCGACATCATTCCACGTGGCGAACACCACTACGGCCAATATATGAACAACCACTACTTGCGCTGCGTGACCGAGGCTGCCAAGCACCGCATCATGGTGAATGCACACGAAGCTACACGCCCTACCGGCTTGGCTCGCACCTATCCTAACCTCGTGGGCAACGAAAGCGCACGCGGCACCGAATATGAGGCATTCAGCGGCAGCAAGCCCGACCACACCGTGGTATTGCCATTCACACGCCTGCAAGGTGGCCCAATGGACTACACCCCTGGTATCTTCGAGACCGACCTTAGCACATGGAGCCAGAATACCCACAAGGTTCACACCACACTCGTGGGTCAGCTCGCAGTGTATATGGTGATGTGGGGACCACTGCAAATGGCTGCCGATCTCCCAGAGAACTACGCCAAGTTCGACGACGCTATGCAGTTTATCCGCGACATGGCCATCGACTGGGACGACTCTCGCTACATCGATGCAGAACCGGGCGCATACATCACCGTGGCTCGTAAGGCAAAAGGCACCGACAACTGGTTTGTGGGTGGCAAGTGCAACGAAAACGGCCACAAGGTGACTGTGAACTTCGACTTCCTTGAAAAAGGCCGTAAATACGAATGTACTATCTACGCTGATGCCAAGGACGCTCACTACGAAACCAATCCAAAGGCATACGTCATTACAAAGAAAACCGTGAAACAAGGCGACAAAATCAAGATGGTTGAGGCTCCTGGTGGCGGTTTCGTGATGTCGGTAATTGCAAAATAATCAGTTTATAATCACTCTTGGGCGAAATCGGACTATTCCGATTCGCCCTTTTTTATCTATAAGACACAAGTATGAAAAGATTCTTAATCTTGACAATAATGGCAGCGATTGCGGCACTTGGAATGAACGCAGGGCAATTTAACAATGAAGTCACCTACACCAAGCGTGGCACCACCTTTGCCCTGGTGGCGCAGAAAGCGCAGTCGGTGAACCTCAATATCTATGCTGAAGGCACAGGCGGCAAGCCGGTGAAGACCGTGGCAATGCGCAAAGGCGAGAAAGGCGTGTGGAAATCCGAGGTGAAGGGCGATTTGAAAGGCCGCTTCTACACCTTCAATGTGAAGCAAGATGGCAAGATGCTGGGCGAGACTCCCGGACTCTTTGCCAAGGCAGTGGGTGTGAACGGCAAGCGTGGTGCCATCATCGACATGGCTGCCACCAATCCCGAAGGCTGGGAGAGCGACCGCGCCCTCGGCTATGCCCCCACCGACTTTATCGTGTATGAATCACATAACCGCGATTTCTCGGTCAGCCGTAAGGAAGCAAGCTATCCTGGCAAGTTTATGGCGCTCACCGAGCCTTGGGCTATCGAGCACCTGAAGAGTTTGGGCGTTACAGCCATTCACCTGCTCCCTTCGTTTGACTACGCATCGGTAGATGAGGAACACCTCGACCGTCCACAGTTTAACTGGGGCTACGACCCACTGAACTACAATGTGCCAGAAGGCTCTTACTCCACCAATCCCTTCAAGCCAGAGGTGCGTGTGAAAGAGTTTAAGCAGATGGTGAAGGCACTGCACGACGCCGGTATCGCCGTGATTCTCGACGTGGTGTATAACCACACCATGGATATTCAGAGCAGCAATTTCCAGCGCACCAACCCCGATGTGTTCTACCGCAAGAACGACAAGGGCGAATACAGCGACGGTTCAGGCTGTGGCAACGAAACAGCCAGCGAACATCCATTGATGCGCCAATACATGATTGAGAGTTTCAAATACTGGGCAGATGAATACCACCTCGACGGTTTCCGTGTAGATTTGATGGGCGTTCATGATATTGCCACCATGAATCTCATTCGTGAGGCACTTCCCAAGAATGTGCTCATCTACGGCGAAGGCTGGAGTGCAGGCTCATGCGCTTATCCTGTGGAAAAACTGGCGATGAAAGCCAACGTCTATCAGATGCCAGGTGTCGCAGCATTCAGCGACGAGATGCGCGATGCTATCCGTGGCCCGTTCAGCGACGACCACCAGAGCGCATTCCTTGCCGCCAAGCCCGGACATCAGGAAAGCATCAAGGCCGGCATTGTGGGCTGCATCGAGCACCCACAAGTTGACTACTCAAAGGTGAATTACAGCAAAAAGCCTTGGGCTATCGAACCTACACAAATGATGGCGTATGTGAGTTGTCACGACGACCTGTGCTTGGTCGACCGTCTGAAAGCCAGTATTCCAGGCATCGGCACCGATGAACTGATTCGCCTCGACCTGCTTGCGCAAACCGCTGTGTTCACCTCGCAGGGCGTGCCATTCATGCTCAGCGGCGAGGAAATGCTGCGCGACAAGAAGGGAGTGCACAACAGTTACAAATCACCCGACAGCATCAACCAACTCCCATGGGACAACATGCAGAAATATCCACAGGTGTTTGCCTATTATCAAGGCTTGATTGCCTTGCGCAAGGCTCACCCAGCATTCCGCTTAGGCAGCGCCGAGCTTGTGCGCAAGCACCTCGAATTTTTGCCAGTGGGAGAGGGTTTGGTGGCATTCCGCCTGAAAGACAACGCCGGTGGCGACGCATGGCGCGACATCTATGTGGTGCTCAACGCCAATAAATATGCCTGCATGGTAGATGTGCCAGAAGATGCCTACACCTCTGTGGTGGCAGCCGGAAAGGTGAACCTCGACGGTATTCGCAGCACCACCACATCAAAACTCGAAGTGCCAGCACAATCGGCACTGATTGTACACAACTAATCAAGGAAAAAAAGCGATATGAAACTGAAAACTTTAGCATTATCACTGCTTGCGACATTCGCAGCAAATGCGGCGGTGAACATCGACCGTGTGGAACCCACCAACTGGTATGCCGGTATGAAAAATCCATCGCTCCAGTTGATGGTGTATGGCAAGGGCATCAAGCAAGCCAACGTAAGCACCGACTATGCCGGTGTGAAGGTGGATAGCGTGGTGCGCCTCGACAGCCCTGACTATCTGCTCGTGTATCTCAATCTGCAAGGTGCTCAACCAGGCACCATGAAACTCAATTTCGAGCAAGGAGGCAAGAAAAAACAGGTGAACTATGAAATCAAGCGCCGCGACATGCCCGGTGAGGCACGACAGGGATTCACCAATGCCGACGTGCTGTATATGCTCATGCCCGACCGCTTTGCCGATGGCAATGTGAAAAACAATGTGGTGAAGGGTATGCTCGACCAACGTTGCGTGCGCACGGAGCCATCGCTTCGCCACGGTGGCGACTTGGAGGGCATTCGTCACCACCTCGACTACTTCAACGAACTGGGCGTGACCACACTGTGGTTTACTCCTGTGCTTGAGAATGATATGCCAAGCGGAGGCGGCCACAGCAGTTACCACGGCTATGCCACCACCGACTATTACAACGTGGACCCACGCTTCGGCACCAACGAAGATTACCGCCGTTTGGTTGACGAGGCACACCAGAAGGGCTTGAAAGTGGTGATGGATATGATTTTCAACCACTGCGGTTCGAGCCACCCATGGCAAATCAATCCACCGGCATCCGACTGGTTTAACCAACCCAACTACGGTTTGCAGACCAGTTTCAAACTCACCCCATGCGTTGACCCCTACGCCAGCGAAATCGACAAGCGCGAAACGGAGGAAGGGTGGTTTGCGTCATCAATGCCCGACCTTAACCAAAACAATCCGCACGTTGCCACTTATCTGATTCAAAACAGCATCTGGTGGGTGGAAACCGTGGGCATCAACGGCATTCGTATGGACACTTATCCATACGCCTATGCAGCCCCTATGGCGCGCTGGATGAAGCAACTGAACGAGGAATATCCCAACTTCAACACCGTGGGCGAAACTTGGGTTACTCAGCCTGCCTACACCGCCGCTTGGCAAAAGGATTCGCGCTTGGCGAAGCAAAACAGCAATCTGAAAACGGTGATGGACTTCGCTTTCTATGAGGCAATGGACTCGTGCAAACACGAAAATACCGACGACTGGTGGCGTGGCTTCAACCGTGTGTATAACACGTTTGTGTACGACTATCTCTACACCGATGTGAACCATGTGATGGCATTCATCGAGAACCACGACACCGACCGCTTTTTGGGCGAGGGCAAGGATGTGAACCGCCTGAAACAAGGACTTGCGCTGCTGCTCACCATCAAGCGTATTCCACAACTTTACTACGGTACCGAGGTGCTGATGAATGGTGTGAAGAAGGTGACCGATGGCAATGTGCGCAAAGACTTCATGGGTGGCTTCCCTGGCGATGAGCGCAACTGTTTCACCGCCGACGGACGCACCGCCGCGGAAAACGAGATGTTTGGCTGGCTCAGCCGTCTGCTGCATTGGCGCAAGGGCAACGACGTGATAGTGAATGGCTCCCAAACACAATTCTGCCCCCACAATGGCGTGTATGTGATTGCACGCCGCCACAAAGGCAAAACCGTTATGCTCATGCTCAACGGACTGGATAAAGAAAACAAAGTGGACGTGAAGCGCTACGCCGAACTGATTGGCACCACCGCCGAGGCAAGCAATGTGCTCACAGGCGAGAAAATCAACCTCACCACCGACATTCCAATCCCCACCCACGGCACCCTCCTTATCGAATTCTAAATCCACATAGGAGTGCAGCAATAAAAAATTGGCTAAAAGGATTGCTCCTTTTAGCCATTTTTTACTCATTAGTGGGGAGTGGATCTACGAAAGGGCCGAACCCAGTAGTTGAAGCAAACAGCCCTTTCGTAGATGATAAGTGTGTTTATTTTTTCAAAATCACTTTGGCAGTCGTAACGTTGCCTTCAGAAACCACGCGCACGATGTACACACCATCGGGATTTCCTGTGATGTCGGCTGTGGTGCCATTGTCGAAGCGTGCCACTAAGGTTCCTGCCAGATTGTACACGTCGACACGGTCGTATGTTCCGTCGATATTGAGAATACCCTTTGTTGGGTTAGGATACACTCGGTTGGTAGCATTTGCCACATCGCTAATTCCTGTGGCGTCGGTCACTTCGAATTCCGTTTCAACCAATGGGGAAGGATCCGTGTGGAATAGAGCCTTCACACCAGCGCGGTGTCTGCCATTTTGTAAATTTTTGAAGACAAACGAATGTTCTGCCTGTTCTGCCACCTTGTTGCCATCGAGGAAAACCTCAAACTTAAGGTCGCCACGAATGTTGTCGGGGTCAACTCCATCGGGAAGTTCATAACCTATGAATACATCATCTACCATCATAAAGAGCAGATAGTCGGAAACGCAGTTGATAGCCAAATATTTAGTCTTAGCAGGTACGGTGTAGCGGTATTCGGTCCATTTGCCCATGGGAAGCTCCACAGGGTTTTCGCCATTGAGCCATGTGAAATTGCCGGCCTCTTTGCCAGTTGTTGAGTAGCCCACGTTCATTTTTTCGCGACCATAGTCCTCGTTGAAGCTTTTCGCGAAGAATTTGAAAGTGAAATCGTTTGCAAACGACAGTTCTGGAGAAATGATAAAGTCGTTGTTGTAGATGCTGCTGTTTTCCTTTGCAAATGATGCGATGAACTGCTTTCCGCTGTGCGGACGTAAACCCTCGTTGGTTATGGCGAGTACAGGGTCGGTCTCATAAGGATTGAACACCTGAAATGCCATTTTTGCGCCGGAATTTGGATAATTCACGCCATCGATAGGGATTGTAGCAGTGTTGCTGTTGTCGATATAGGACCATCCAATTGATCCAGGCGAGTTGATAGCAAATGCCTCATGATCTTCAAAGTCGTCGAACAGATAGTTTGGCGTGTTCCACACAAACTTATGCTCCCCAGCCGTGTTTGAAGCCGACACTTCGAGACCGAACGGGTCTACGCGATATTCGTTGAGTACGATGTTGATGGTGGCTGTCTCGCCTGTAGTAGCGTCGTAGTTGGTGGAAGATGTCACAAATCCAGCCTTGCTGACCATAACGCTGTACACGTCGCGCCAAATCTCGCTAATCGACAATTTGCCGTCGGCGTCAACAGTTCCGTTATATTCATTTCCAAACATCTGACCCTTCAAAACCACAGTTGCTCCGTCGGCCTCGTTGACAGGGGTGGAAGTGCTTACTGCAACTTCAAGTGGTAACGTCATGTTGCAGTACGCCACATCCGAAAGGCGTGCGTCGGAAGCGTCGTTTTGGGCATACAGAGCTTTCACCCCATAGCGATAGCCACCATACGGGAGTGTGGCCCATTGTGTGTCGGCAATGGTGCGCTCTTGCTGTGGCGCAGCGGTGAGTTTAACCCATTTAGTCGGGTCGTCGGTATCCGCTTCAGCACAGCGGAACACCTCATATTTTGGGGTGGTCACCAGTGGCAACTTGGCGTCGGCAACATCCACACCTGTGGCGCGGATCATCAGTGGACGATTGATGTTGTGTTCCTCTATATATGTGAAATTGCCCGACTTATAGTCGTCGCTATAGCAGTTTTCCCTTTCAGCGAACGGGTATTCGTCGGAGGCTTTAGCTATACCAAGTCCGGCATGTCCATCTGCACTAATTGCAAGCATATATCCGCGTGGAGCTGTCAATTCGGTTGGAAACTCAAACGTGTTCCACTCATTGTCGATGTTGGCAACATTCTCTCGGCTGAACAGCACAGTGGAAGTGGGATTACCATTGGAGTCGAGGTCAAACACGAAGATGTTTACAGTTTTGTGCTCCTGCAGGTATTTGTCGGTAAACCATGACATAGCCGACAGGATAGCCGGAGTGCGGTAGACGGCTCCATAAACGCTGTTTTTTGTGCCGTTGATGTTGCCGAGGCGTCCGTCGTAGATGCCACTGTCGTGGCGATATTCCGTGAAATCGGCAGGTGTTTCCCAAGCCACGTTAGCCACATCGTTGGTCGACGTTACGGTTACTTTAGCCGGCGACAGTCGTTTTGCTTTCATCTCAACATCGCCCAGAGCGATAGTGTCTGCCTCGGTCAAGGTTATTTTTTTCACCACGTCGTCGGTCATATAGCGGTGGATGTTGACAGACACTTTGTCGATAACAGGCAGTTGCTGTAATGAGAATGTGCCGTCGGTGGCTGATATAGTCTTAGTGATGGTGTAACCTTCGGCTGTGACAACGCCTCCTTCAATCGGGTTGCCATCCTCGCTCACGAGGCGTCCGCTGATGTCGATATGGCGCAATTTCTGAATATTAATTGGCACGTTGTTCATCTTGCCGGCTTCAATATTAACCTTTATGGTTTTTGAGGCATAGCCTTCGGCTTGAATGCGAACTTCGTATTCGCCAGCCTCAATGTCTCCGAAGTCGAATGTGCCGTCGGCCTTGGTTGTGGTAGAGCGTTGCAACTTGTCGATGTATATCTTTGCATTCTCTATGGGGGTGATGCCGTCGGTCACCGTGCCTTTGAAGTTTCCTGTTGTCATCATCGAGAGTTCCACATCAGTGATATAGAGAATAAATCCGTTGGGAGCCTGCGAGTGGCAGTGGAAACCGATGTTGTAGTTGCCATCGTTGGCAATTAAAGGTAACGTTACCTCATATTGCTGCATCTCGTAGGTTTCCACCTTGAAATCGTTGAGCTTGGTTGTCATGGCTTCGACTGTTTTACCCTCTCCGAGATGCACCGCCACATATTCGGGGTATGACTCGTCGTAGGATTTAGCTTTGAAGCGCAGGCGATATTGCACACCGGCGTTCAAGGCGATAGGCGAAGAAATCAGCCAGTCGTCGGCAGAAGTCTCATAGTCCTCGTTGGCATAATACTTGGCGGCTGCAAGAGTGGTTTCGCGCGTCCAGGTATAGTTGTCGTTGTTGTTGTCGATTACTGTCCACAGTCCGAAATCGGCATCAGTCGCAAACGAGCAGGTGTATGGGACAGTGATGGCTGGTCCGGCAGCCACTTGGTTGGTCGTCACCTTTCCTCCATTTCCGTCGGCAGTGTAAGCCTCAATTTCGTAGGAATAAGTGTTCAGTTTGTCGACGATGTCGGTATATGTTGTCGAGGCCAGGTTTTCGGCAACCATAGTGTTGTCGGTCAGACGCTTCACGCGGTAGCGCAGCGAAGCCTGGTCAACCCAACCGCCGTTTTGTCCGTCAGTTGGTGCTGTCCAGTCCACTTTAAGTGTGGTTTCGTTGATTTTCGACACGATAGCCCCAGTTGGAGCCTTAGGTGTGTCGTGTCCGATATATGCTGTCTGTTCGGAGGGTTCACCATCACCTTCGTCGTTTACGGCGAGCACTTTGTATTCGTGTCGTCCGCTTGTTGGAACATTTGCGTCGGTCCATGTGGATTGTGCTCCTGGAGTGGGGCTGTTAACAGATTCCACCAATGCATTGTCGCGAAAGATGTCGACGCGGGTTATTGTTGTGTTGTTTTTCTTATCGTAGGTGAGTGAGGGGTTTGTCCACGAAAGTGTTGCGCTCAGCGCACCCTCTGCAGCTGGAGTGACAGTCAGCCCTTCGACTGCGGCGGGGGCTTTGTCGGCAATGCGTGCAAATGGGATGTGTAAGCCTACCACCTGCGCGTTCTCGCTGATAGTGCCAGTGCGTTCGGAGTTGCCGCTGGTTGTGTTCACAATCGTCAGGAAGCCTTCCTCGTAAATAGTGTTGGCTGCCCAATACAGCGTTTCGGTGCTATGGTCGAACTCCATTGACTGGAAGTATTCCGCAGGTTCCTCAAAAGTATAGCCAATAGATTCAATCTCTCCGTTTTTCTTGTTAATCTTGTATAGGTAGCCGTCGTCGCCCTTTATGGCATAAAGCTGTCCGTCGTAGGAGCAGGCAAGTGTCACAAATTTCTCCTTTAGCGTAGCCACATTGTGCACATCGCCGTTGGCAAGGTCGACGGTGATAAGCGTTGATACCTTCGACGACCCCACGTTGGCGATTGCATACATAGTCTGTGTAGAGTAGTCGAACGTCATGTCTGCGAACAATGCATTCAGCTTGCTGTAGTCGGCGATTTTGGAAAACGCCCCGGTGGTTAGGTTTACTGTGCCGAAATCCACGGGGGTGGCATTGTCGCCGGGAGTGTAGCGATAAACGTAGTAAATACCATTGGCGAAGGCCCCGGCACACGCTTGATGCTCTGCGTCGAACGGAAACAGCACATCAACTGTGGCGGGATTGCCGGCATTGAAACGGCACACACCATACTGCTGGTCGCTCGGTGCGTGTTCCACATAACGCAGCCAGCCGTAAACCGTCGGCAACTTTTCGGCATCCACTTTCGCAGTTGGACGATTCGGTGAAGTGCGTTCTTTCTTAACACTCTTTCTTGTGCGCTCTGCCACAGATGAGACGGTAGCCATCGCTCCCACTGAAAGCGTAAGTACGGCAAAAAGTGCGAGTAAGATTTTACTTTTCATTAAAAAATATTTGGTTGTTGTTATGGGAGGTTCTGCTATTGACTCTTATGACTTGGGATAGACGACCGAACCTCTTTTTTCGTCTTACCCATCGGGTTTTCTGGAGGGCAAAGATATAACTTATGGGCGTATTCTCCAAATAAATTCATATAGGTGTGTGATAATAGTGTGTTGCGTTAGTAATGTTTGATATTCAACTTTGTGTTGTGAGGTATGCTTTTTGTGGCACAGTTGTAGTAGAAAGAAAATGAAATGAGATACATGTTGTCCCGAAGAAGATGCGATGAAATTCCGTTAGGAATTTGATGTGTGTAGGCAGGTA
>OJAW01000184.1_pt1 | contig 48424 bp, 89 predicted proteins | sample 1589151 | NCBI WGS metagenome assembly OJAW01 (sample SAMN03283290) | human gut metagenome | biome: human-associated habitat; material: feces | host: Homo sapiens | place: Peru | collected 2012
AGGAGAATAAGTATGAATAAAGAATTAGAAAATACAATAAAAAGATTAGAAGAAGAAGTAAACAAACAAGCAAAAATAATACAATGGTATGAGACTACACAAGCAATATATGAAAAAAGAATAAATAAAGTAGTTAGAGATATAGAGCATGAATTATATGAACATATTTTATTAAATGATGAAGCCACTTGGAACCCAGGATTTTATACAAATGAGAAGTTGGATTATAGAAAGTTACTAATTTATTTTTTACAAGATTATTTGAAGATTTTGAAAGGGGAGTAAAAATAATGAAAAAAGATGAAGTTTTAAAAGAATTAGGAGATATAGCAAAAGCATTAGAAATAGAACTTGATTATGTAATAGAAGATAAAAGAGAATATTTAGTATGTGATAATACAAAAATATGCACTTGTGGAACTAATATTTATGGGATAAGGGAAGAGTTCTTTGGTTACGTTATTTTAAAAGAATGGAGATTTAGAAGTTTTGGAGCTTTTGATACGCAAACAAGAAGAAGAATAAAAGAATTTTGGTATGATGAAGATTTCAATCAACCATATTTAAGTGATGTATAGAAAAGAGTGATAAAAATGAAATTAGAAGTTGGGCAATTTATTAGAACTCCTTATGGTATTAGAAAAATAGTAAATATAACTAAAGATGATGGTTATGGGAAGCCTAGAGTTAAAGTAATTAAATTAGATGATTTTCTAAATACTGGCTATAAATTTAATTATGAATTTTATACTGATGAAAAAATCATAAAAGAATGTAAGACAAGTTTTAATATCATTGATATTTTGGAAAAGGGAGATTATGTTAATGGGCATGAAGTTAAATCTAAACAAAGTGGAGTTAAAAGAATTGACATAGGCGAAGATGAAAATTATGTATGGCTATATGAAGAAAATATAAAATCAGTCATCACACACGAGCAAATGGAACAAATGGCTTATAAGGTAGGTGAGTAAAGATGAGTGAACATTTAAAATTAGTTAAAGAAAATGCTTACATGAAATTATGTATTATACAACTAATAGAAGAATTAAAAGACATTAGAGAAGCAAAAGTTATTAAAGATTATTTAGTTGATGTTGTTGATGGAGTTTACGGGAATACTCTAGGAGATAACAAAAAAGATTATTTTGATAAATTAAAAAAGGAAAGTGATTAAATGATAGATGAAGAAGAGATAAGATTAGACCAAACGAAGAAAGTATTTAAAGCACTAGCAGATTTTATAAATAATGAAAGTGGGTCTTATAGATACTTAATTTATGATAAATTAGGTTTTAAATACGAAGATTATGCTGAGTTAATATCAGGCATGACAATAACAAATGCAATTGTGAAATTAGAGGACTTACAAAGGGAAATAGATATAAAAAATGCTTATCTAGACCTAATATATGGTCTAATATTTGACTATGATGGTTTTAATACAGTAGAGGGCTTAAAAGGGCTTATAGATGAAACAACAATATTTGTAGATAGAGCATTAAATAGTGATGATAAGAAACCTATTTACATAGATGGTGATGGGAATGATTTAAACATTTTACATGAAAAGATAGGAGAATAGATATGAAAATAATTAAAAAAGGAACTAAAACTTTACCAGATGAAATAGTTTATGTAAAAAAATGCGAAGTTTGCGGTTGCAAATTTACTTATACAATAAATGATATAGATTTTAGGGTTATTCCAGACTATTATCGATTTCTAATATGTCCACAATGCGAATGGAGTATATCAGTTCCGATTATAAAAAGAAAATATAAAGGCAGAAAATGAAAAAGAAAATTGATATAGTTGATATAAAGAATGCAAGTTATCTAAAATTTTATGTAGAAAATGGCTTTATATATTGTGAAAATGACTGTGGAGAAAGAGTAATAGTAGCGGAGTTAAAGGAGAAATAATCATGTTTGAATATAATGAAAGCGAAGAATTATTGAGGTATTCCCAAACAATGATTACCGAAATTATAAGTAATCAAGACAAAGAAACATTAAAAGCAATAGAAAGATATTGCGAGGAGAATAATATAATTCCTAATATAATTGAAAAAGAAAAATTAGATTTAGTCTTAAGATTAGGGATTAATGAATATAATAAGAGATTTTTAGAAAAGGAGGAGGATAAATAATGATAGAAAGAATAGTATATAATGGTTGGGCTTTTACTAAAAATGAAAGAGAAAAAGGAAAAATTAATAGAGAAATTTACAAAGAACTACAAGATAAATATAAGATATTAAAAATAAGTGATTTGAAACATGAAAGTCCCACAGAAGAAGAATTAGAAAAAAATGATATTGTTTATTCAAGGGAAGCATGTTATTTACACGGAGAATACAGAATATACAAATGTCCTGAAGAAGTTACGTTCAATGAATTATCTTTAATATGTGATGAGGGTAATTTATGTTTTGGGAGTAGTGGAAATAAAAAATTTTTAACAGTATTTGAAGATTAGGAGAAATAAGAATATGGATAAAGAACAAGAAAATCAATTTAAAGAACATATAAAAGAAATGGCAAGAGAAGAAATACAAAGGACTGATAAAAATGGAGTTATGGATAAGAAGCCAAGATAAGAGAATATTACAAAAAGTAGATAATATATTTTTAGATGCCAATTATGAAAATAAAAGAATTAGTACTTATAATGGAGATAACACTGAATTAGGAACATACAAAACAAAAGAAAGAGCCATTGAAATTTTAGATGAAATACAAAATATTATGAGAAATTATGCGTGTGTAATAAAAACAAATAGACTAGGCGAAGAAATAGATTTGATACCTAAACCAATATTAATTTACAATATGCCAAAAAAATAAAGAAAGGAATTATAGATAATGATAGATTTAAGAAGAGGGGATTGCTTGGAACTGATGAAAGATATACCAAATGAAAGTATAGATTTGATAGTAACGGATTGCCCTTATCATATTATAAGTGGTGGTTGCACAACAGGTGCTTATGGTAATAAAAAAGGTTGTGGAAAATGTTCGGTAAAATGGGAAACACAAGGGCAGTTATATAATTTTGAAAACATAAAAAGTGGTAAGTTATTTGATAATAATGACATTGAATTTAAACAATGGTTACCAGAGTTATTTAGAATATTAAAGAAAGATACACATTGTTACATAATGATAAATGCAAGAAACTTAAAGGAATTGCAACAAGAAGCAGAAAATGTTGGGTTCAAATTTCAAAATATATTGGTATGGAGAAAAAACAATGCAACCCCTAATAGATATTATCTTAATAATTGTGAATTTATTTTAATGTTAAGAAAAGGGAAAGCAAGAAATATAAATAATATGGGAACAAAAAATGTTTTGGATATCCCCAATATTATTGGTAAAAAGAAACATCCAACAGAAAAACCAGTTGAATTAATGAAAATACTAATAGAAAATAGTTCAAACAAAAATGATATTGTTATAGACCCGTTTATGGGGGTAGGAACAACAGGAGTTGCATGTACAGAATTAAATAGAAATTTTATAGGAATTGAATTAGATGAAAATTATTTTAATATTGCAAAAGAAAGAATAAACAATATAGTTGCAAAGGTGGAGGAATAATGAAAAAAGAAGAATTTACTTTACTTGAAAATATTAAAAGATTAGATAATGATATGCAAAAAGAAGTAAAAGTAAAAGAAACTAAAATAAAAATATTAGAGGCAGAAATAGAACAGTTATATGAGTTTATTGCTAAAATACAATATTTAGGAGAAATAGAACAACAAAGACTTGTTAATTTAGAAAGCAAAGGTGAGGAATAATGAATAGAGAAGAATTAGAAAAATATAAAATTCGTGATTATTATATGATACCTGTTGAAGTTGTTGATAATATGTTTTATTTGTTTGAACAACAATGTAAAAAACAAAAAGAAGCGATTTATAAGACAATAATGTATTTAGAAAAATTCGTGCCAATTGAAGAAGACACAATTATCATGAGAGAAAGACAAAGAGATTATTTATTAGATATATTAAAAGAGGTGTCAGAATGAATAAAGAAATAAATAAAATAATTACTAATTTAGAGAATTGTTTCGGCATATTCGACTATTCACTAACACCTACAGAAAGTAATTTATTAGTATCGTACATAAAAGAGTTACAACAAGAAAACCAACAACTAAAAGAACAATTATTAGTAACTCAAGATAATGAAGAAACATTTAGACTAGAAATGGAAGATATAACACAAACACTAGGATTAGATGAAGACGCATTATTTGATGATGTTAAAGCATATGCAGGAAGTTTAAAGGATAATTGGAATAAGTTAAAAGAATGTCTTAAAGATGTTATGAATAGTTGTGATGCTGATGATAAAGATTTTGTAGAAACAATTTTAGATATAATGCAAGAAATAGAAAAAGGAAGTGATATTAATGATAGTAATTAATTTAACTGACATTATTATTATATCTATAATTCTATTAATTATAGCAATATCTATTATAAAAATAATAATTGAAGAAATAAAAAAAATAGGTAAAAAAAATTGCTATAAATGTAAAAATTATCAATTATATGATGTTTGTAGTTGTGGAGATGGTTGTAGATATCAATGTATAAAAAATAATAGAATTGATAGTGTTGTAAGTATGAATTGCAATGAACATTATGAAGAATGTAAAGGAAGTGATAGTAATGTATAAATGGACTATAAAAAAATTTTATGACGATACTGATGTATCAACTGCTAAAGATGGTTTTAAAACATATAATCAATGTTTGGAAGATGTATTAAAACATACAACAATAGATATTGCTTTTAGAAGTGCATATGAAGCCGAAATTACAAATTTAATTATAAAAATAGAAAAAGTAGAGAGTGATGAGTAAATGAAAATGAGGTTGATTAGATGAAATGGGCAGCAAAACGATTTAATAAACATTTGTTAATACACAACTTTTGTTATTTTAAAGATTATTCAATTGGAGTATTAATAGGTAAGACAGACTTAGGTTTTGCAGTTCAATTTGATTTAATCTTCGTAGGAATAACAATAATAATTTAAGAGAGGCATAAAATAACCTCTTTTATTTTGCTTAAAAATGTGATATACTATACTTAGGTGATAGTATGGAAACAATAATAAGTATACTATTTATAACTTTAACGATTTTAGGCACAGGTTTTTTGTGTCTTTTAAATTGGGCTAAGCAGGAGGCGAAGATAATGAGTTTTGAAAAGGCGATAGAGCATGGTAAAGAAAAGAGAAAACCATATTATGGCAGTAAAAGAATAGACCCAACGTGTAGAAATCATGGTTCATGTCCTTATTGTGCAAAAGGCAGAGAATATTCTTCTAACAAAAGAAAAGAAAAGTTGAAAGATATGGTGTCTGAATATGAAAGAAATCACTAGAGAAATGATAAAGACTTTTAAATTGAATAAGTTAGGCTACGACCAAATGGGATACACATTTAATAATACAAAACAACTTTCATATCATCATATGATTATAGCGAATAAAAATGGTGGGCTAATGACATTTGAAAATGGAGCGATATTGAGGCAAAACACTTCACACAATTATTTGCATATTCTGGAAAGAGTTGACCCTGAAATATTTTATCTAATAACAAGCGAATTAATTGATGAAAACATTAAAAGAAGAGTAGATATTGAAAATTTGAAGAAAATTAGAGACTTGCTATTGTATTTTGAAAGAGAGCATGATAGAGATAGAACTAAAAAGGGACATTTATTGATTAGAAGAGAATACGTTAAAGAAAGGATAGACTTATGACGAGAGAAGAGATAATGGAATGCAAATTTGTAAGAGATACTATGAAATTCTTTAGTTATGAAGATTTTGTTAGAGACGCATTTAGTATAAAACGACTATATGAGACATTGGAGTGCAAAACTATGTACAAATGGTTTGTTTATGCAAATTGTTATTGTTCCCAATTGCAAAAAGATGTGATTTGGGAGTTCCTAAATGGTAGTGATACCATTAATTTGAAAAAATACATAAAGAAAGGTAAAAATTATGAACGATATTGCAATAGAAATCTTGAATAAAATGCTTATTAAAGAACATTTTGAGGGCAATTTTGATAAAAAAGTAAATTTTACTAAAGAAGAACTAATTATGTTTTGCATTAAATTATTAAAAGAAATAAATTGTATTGACAATAAAAAAGTATTGTGATATACTTAATATGTACTCGAAAGGGTATAACTTACATAGTATTCTTATTTGACACCTAATGGACATCATTGAGACAATGGTTCTTCTTTCTACTATACATATCATTGTCTCAATGATGTCCATTAGGGCATTATTTAAGTAATAATGTGCTACTAATAGGTAGCATAGAGTAATAATAGAGAAGCCAAATAGTGAGGCAATTCGATATAGTAGATAGAAAATGTTGGCGCAAATCCACACTTTATTATTATTCTATGGTGCTTATTAAAATGTCGTAAGCACTTACAATTAACATTCAACATAGAGTATATTCCCTATCTATGGTCGTAGGGAATGCTCCTTGACAAGTTGATTTAGAACCTTATGAAAGACTACAACACAATGTGGTAAGGATGTTATCTCGTTCATATTACTTAGAAGAGAGATTTTTTGAGGGATTATGTGTACGATAATAGTAATATTATTGTTGAGACACACAAAGTGTGGAAAGAGATAATAGTAGTAGAACATAAGAGAATTTAAAGCACAGGACTAGTGGTTGGTAATCAGGAAAAGGTATGTACAAGCATATACTGAGTACACTGCGAATATGCTATTATGTATGGTGCATAAAGGCTAGGCAGGAAAACCAATAAACCAATGTGTAGTTGATACCTGGCGACAGGAGTATAACACTAGAAACTGGTACGAGTAGCACAAATCTACATCCGAAAATGACAGAATGCTAATTATGGTTTGCAGGTACGCAAATAATATAGAATTTCCTAGCGTGTGTGAAAGCGAGTAAGAGAGATTTACTATAGGTATTTTGCCCCACGGCAAAAGTTATCCAAAAGTAAAAGAGGACATAGGGTCGCCCCCTACGAGGACTTTTACTTCCTATTGGCTGAGAAAATTTGGTTGTGTTCTATTAGTGTGAGGAATACCTAAATCAATTTATCAAGGAGTGTACAATTGGTTATGCTCCTAGTTTTTCATTTTTTTTATAGAAACAAACCTTGTTTCAAAGAAAAAGAGACTTTTAATTAGTCTCTTTTTTTGTTATTTCAATTTCACAACGTGGGTTAATTCTATCTATTTCCATTTTACAATTATTTAATGAAGCAATTATATTATAGTTGTCATCTTCTATTACTTTGTATTTAACTAAAATATCTTGTATGGCTTCTAGGTAGTTTGCTATATCTCTTCTTCTGGCGTCATTTACATAAAAATGGCAACTTAAATTAATTGGGTAGTCAATTGGTTTCTCTAACTTTGGCATGAACCATTTACAGTCCTTTTCAAATTCTGTGTACCTTTTATTTTGAATTACCATTCTTCTGCCAGTTTTTTTATTGAATATTATCTCTTGTGAGTTCTTTTTGCTTCTTGGAATGACCTCTATAACGATTTTTAATGGGGTATTTCGCATAAACTTTATCCTCCTAGGGTAATTGTACCATTTCCTCTCAAACTTGTCAAAACGAGGCTTTTATGATATGATTTTATAAGAGGAGGCTTTTATGAATGAATTGAAAGACAAAAATCAAGCAATAAGAGAACAAAATAAAATAGCAGTTAGAGAACTTGAAGAATTTTATGTTAATGGTACAATAAACGATATAACAAAAGCAATAGACACACTTAAAGAAGAAAAAGTTAATGAAATGATAAATTATGCTAGTAAGCATGAAAAATTTATCTACAATAAAGAGGGGGACATAATAGATACTTATGTAGAAGTAAAGCCTATAGTAATATCTAACTACTTCTTTAGGAGCATTTGCCCTTTACATAACAAAGTGCCTATTTATAATGCAGAAAAATTAGGCATAGTGTTTGAATATTATAATTATTTAATAAGCGAAATAAACGATAGAATAGGTAATTACCCACCTAGTTTATTATCATTTTGTAAATTAGCAGGCATTTCTTATCAAACTTTAAGAGAATATAGGAACTCTAGTGATATTGAAATGCGTAATGTTGTTGAAAAAATATACGACCAATTAGGTGATGATAACTTAACTATGTCTCAAATGGGTCAAGTTAGGGAAAAAAGCACTATTTTCAAACTAAAAGCACAACATGAAATGGTTGAAAAAGTACAACCTAACGTAAACATAACTTATAAAGAAGTTGTTAATACTGATAGAATTAATGCTAACTTGGAAAAATACAAGGATTTCATAGAGAAAAAGGGGGACTAATATGCAACAAGAGTTGAACGAGAAACAAGTCCTAGATTATATTCTAAAATATTTTGCTCTTTTAGATAAAAACTTTGATAGCAAAAATAAGAAAAAATTGCCATTTCAAGATTTAAAAAATATCATGGACGATATGAATGTGCTTTTCAACAAATTTTATGATTTAAACTCAGAAAAATGTAGCAAATTAAGTACTATGAGATATATACCACTATTAAACCTAGTTGTTAAACTCGATAAAGATGGTACTAGAGCAATAGAATATATGAAATATCTTAAAAATGCTTATAGAATGAGTGCAAGAACCTCACTTGAAAATTATTTCATATACAGGGAGTGGGAAGATACTCCATCAGAAAGGTTTTTTGCACCTAGATATGAAATTATGAAAGGTTACATTCACTATTTGGAAGAGGTGGTTATTAACCCTAATGTTCACTTAGTTATAGCAAATATGCCTAGTGGTTATGGGAAAACATTCCCAGAAAAAATTAGTGAAGCGTGGTCTTTTGGAAGAGACCCATCAGGCACTGTATTATCTCTTTGTTCAAACGAAGATGTTGTTAAAGGTGGTAGTAGAGTTGTAATTGATGAAATGAAAAGTGAGTGGTTTGGAGAGGTTTTCCCTGAAATGGCTTGGAGTGAAGATAAAAAGAACTACTTTTTGAAAGAAACTGAAAGCAACTGGAAGTTAAGACAATGTAAACTTGTATCTAGTTACTATGCTAAGACAGTTCAAAGTAATGTTGTTGGTGTCAGAGCCAGTCAAAGAATACATATTGATGACTTATATGCCGATTATAAAGAAGCCATGAGCCAAACTCTTAATGAATATTATCTAAATAAGCATTTAACTGTATGGAGTAAGCGTTTTGTACAAAATATGATACCAAAAGTAGTTGTTACTGGTACATTATGGGCTAGTGGAGATTTTATTGCTTTGTTGATTAAATTGCAAAAGAAGAGACATAAATTTAAAAAACACCCAAAATATAAATATACATGGGTTAGTGAAGATGGTAGTGTTGTTATTATTCAAGTCCCAGCACTAGATTATGAAACTGGTTTATCTACTTGCCCTGAATTAAAAACAACAAAAGAACTATTGATAGAAAAGTCTAATATGGAGGAGTATTTATGGGAAACCAACTTTCAACAAAGACCTACAGACCCTGACGCTTTATTCTTTAGTTATAGCAAATTAAGGACTTATGAGACTATTCCAAAAACTGATTTTTCAGGTGCTTATGCAGTAATAGACGCTACAAGAAAGAGTGGTAAAGACTTCTTTGCAATGCCTATTTTTACTAAAGTTCCAAATGAGAATGTATATGATTATTATTTAAAAGACTGCTTATTTACCAGAACTGCTACAAAAGATATGTACTATCTAATAGCAGAGAAGATTATGGAACACCATATCATTGAATTAGTAATAGAAAGTAATGTTACAAGCGAATTAAAACAAAATATAGAGAAAATATTAAAAGCAAATGATGTTGGCTATTGTCAAATAAGAGAAAAATATAATTGTGAAAATAAAAAAGCAAGAATAGAACTTGAAAAGGGGAATATTATTAGAAAATTAGTATTCCCACAACAAGATAGTATTGGTGTGCAAAGCGAAATGGGACAATTTATGAATAACTTAACCCTTTACAATAATACTGGTACGAACCCTAACGATGACGCACCAGATAGTTGTGGTATGTTCACACACGAAATAATTGATGGGGGTTCTTATACACCTAAAGCAAAACCTATGATTAGACCTTTTTAGGTCTTTTTTTCATTTGTTTTACATAGATTTGACAAATGATTTACATTTGTAGTATAATTGGTACAGGTTATAAAGGTAGGTGGAATTATGCAAAAAACTTTTGGTAGGATTACAATACTTGGGAATTTCACAGAACAACAATTATTAAATGCAACTCCTAAAAAAAGAGATGAAATGATAATTGAAGTATTAAAAAATGCTGAACAATTTCATGAGCAAAATAAAAATGACACAATTTATCTTAAAAGATACCTACTAGGAGACCAAGATATTAAAAACAAAGTAAAATATACTAGAGAAGAAATAAACAACAAGACAACTGAAAACTGGGTTTATGCTTTAACTGAATTTAAAAAAGCATTCTTGTTAGGGAAACCTATTCAATATGTCCAATTAAATGACGCAGGTGGAGCAGAAATATCTAAATTAAATCAATACGTTAGATATGAGAACAAACAAACTAAAGACTTGTTATTGTATGAAGATATATTAACTTGTGGTAGAGGTTTTAGATATGTAAATAAAGACGCTTTGGGTAGTGAAGATGAAGCCCCATTTGAAATTATAAATTGCCCTGCAGAACATACAGAAGTTGTTTATTCAAGTGCATTAGGTAATGAGCAATTATTTGCTTATATAGAAACACCAATGCAATACTTCCCAAATATCGACCCAGAAAACAAGGAAATAGTTACTAAACCAGTTTCTTATATGCAATATGATGTGTATTTGAGAAACATGAAGATAACTTATAGTACTAAGAGTGGGGCATTAAAAAGAGAGGGTAAACCAATACCACTTTTATGGGGAGAACATATTATAACAGAATATTATCTTAATAGAGGCAGAATATCAATGATAGAAATAGGTAAAGACCTATTTGATGATATTAACTACTTAGAAAGCCTTGATAAAGATGATATGGAACAATTTGTTAATGCTATTATGGTATTTACAAATGCAGAAGTATCAGAACAAGATTTAACAGATATTAAGAAAATGGGTGCAGTATGTATCAACTCTACAGACCAAAAGAAAGCAAGTGTAGACTTATTACAAGGTAGATTAAATGCTACTGATACTCAAACATACTATACTAGGTTATTAACTTCATTATTCCAAATCTTAGGAGTACCACTTGCTACAGATAACGGTACAGTTACTAGTGGAGATACTGGCAAAGCAAAACTTACAGGGCAAGGGTTCACTTCTGCTGGTATAAGAGCCGAAGCAGATGAAACAATGTTCAAGATGGCTGATATTAACTCACTTAAAGTTATTCTTAAAATATGCAGAGATACTGCTAATAGTGGAATAACAAACTTAAAAGTAGTTGATATTGATGCTAAATTCCAAAGAGATATGTCTGATAACTTACTTGTTAAGACACAAGGCTTAATGAATTTATATGCTTGTGATATTCCTAGAGAATTTGCTAATAGTATTGTCAACTTGTTTAGTGATAGTAACGCAGTTACTGAAGCCCAAGAAAAATTATGGGGCAAACAAGTATCACAACAGGGTGCTAGTAAAGAACAACCTTTAGGTACAAGTAAGAATGTTAATGACAATGATATAACAGATAATCAAGAAAATAAAATGAAAAACATAGAACAAAAAGAAATACAAGGGCAATAAGCCCTTACCTATGGGTTTAGTTTAATCAGAAAAACATTGGTCTCCAAAACCAAAGAACTGGGAGCATAACCTAGAACCTGTGCCAAATAAGTGCTTAACATTGAGCGTAATCAATGTAGATATAAATAAATCTCAATTCAAGGTTGGTAAACCGTAAAATTACTGTAGTGAAAAGGAGATGATATTATGAAACGTGAGGATTTATTAGCGAAAGGATACACAGAGGAACAAGTTACTGATATCTTAAATACTTTACATTCAGTGTCAAAGGATAAAGATAAGCAAATAGCAGACTTACAAAGTGAAGTATTAACAAAAGGAGAATTTGAAACTAAGTACAATGCTGCTCAACATCAATTAGACGAAATGAACAAAGCAAACATGACTGAACAAGAAAAGTTTGAAGCCATGAAAAAAGAAGCAGAAACAAACTTAAGAAATTCAAAGATTATTGTTAATAAGGCTAAAGCAAAAGAAATCTTATCTGGATTAGATATTGATGAAAGTTTAATAGATACTTTAGTAAGTGAAGATGAACAAACAACTATAAATAATGCAAACCTATTAAAAAATAGATTTACAACATTTAAAGATACTGTTGAAAAACAAACTAGAGAAAGTATAACTAATCTTAATGTTAAACCTGATACTACTAATGTACCTCAACAGGACGATAATGTTATGACTTTAGATAAATTCTATAAAATGACTAATGAAGAACAAATAAAGTTCGTAAATGAAAATCCTGGTGTAATCGAAAATTTACAATAATATAAAATAGGAGGAGAAAATTATGGAAAAATATCGTGGAAAGATATTCAACGAAGAAGTATTTGAAACTTATTTAAGAACAGTTCCAAGTACTAAGAAAAATGCTTTAATTGGAAGTACAATATTCCAAAATGTTAATAAATATAAAGCAAAACAAACTAGTCAAACTGGTGGTTTCTATCAAGTAGAACCAATATATGGAAGAATTGGTGGAGATGAAGTAAACTATGATGGTGAAACAGATATTACTTCAACATCAAGAGACACTTTCTATCAAGGTAAAATATGCTATGGTAGAGCAAAAGCATGGGGTGAATATGACTATGTAAGTGAAATTACAGGTAAAGACTTCATGGCAGAAGCAAGTGAAATTAAAGAATACTGGGACGAAAAGAAACAAGCAACTGTATTATCTATGCTTAAAGGTATTTTCTCAATGACAGGTTCTAATGATTTCGTAAGTAAACACACTTATCAAATTACTAGTAATTTAAGTGCAGATAGTCTTAATAGAGCAGCACAAAAGGCTTTAGGTGACTTCAAAGCAGATTTAAGTGTAATCTTTATGCACAGTGCAGTAAGTACTAACTTAGAGGGATTAAACTTAATCGAATACAATAAATATACTGATGAAAGAGGAATTACAAAAGATTTAACTATCGGTACATGGAACGGAAGAACAGTTATAGTTGATGATGATATGCCTACAGAAGATGGTTTTGATAGTGCAACTGAAAGTACTCCTGGTGCATTAAAAGTTGTTGCTAATAGTGAAACACCTGCTGCTGGAGAAATTAAATTATCAGATGTTAACGAGGCTGCTTTCAAACCTGCTGATGTTGCTGCTGGTAGTTATGTAGTACCTGCAACAAATTATACATCTTATGTAATGAAATCTAACTTCTTTGAATTTGAAGATATGGGTACTGTTAAACCTGCTGAATTAGATAGAAATGCTAAAGAAAAAGGTGGACATACTGATTTAATTTCAAGAATAAGATATATGATAGTTCCTTATCTAATTTCTTATAAAGCCGAGACTAATAGGTCACCATTAAATACTGATTTTGAAAATGGTGCAAACTGGGAACTTGTTAACAACAATGATACTTCAAATAAAGTATATATTGACCCAAAATTAGTTCCACTTGTAAGAATAATTTCAAGAGGTTAATTAAAACAAATCTAAGGAGGATATAACATGACAGAAGAAGAATTAAGTATTCAATTACCAAAATTAAAAGAAAGAATAACTTTTGATGAGGATATATTTGGTGATACTAATGCTTGGGAACAAGTATTGAAAGATTTATTAGATGATAGTAAGTCAATTGCCTTAGAAGTGTTATATCCTTACGAAGATTATAGTGAATTTCCACTTCCAAAAAAATATTATAATTGGCAACTTAGATGTTGTGTAGAATTATATAATCTAGCAGATAAACAAGGCTTTACAAGTTATTCCGAGAATGGCTTAGGTTTTGGGAAGTTATCTGATGGGTTGTCTAACTTCCTTATGAATATGCTTACTTCCAAAGTAGGTATACCTAAAAGCAAGGAGGAATAGATATGTATAATGTACAAAAACGAAGTATTCTTAATTACAAAAGTAATATATACATCGCTAAGAAATTAGACGTTGTACAAGATGAATATTTAAACCAAGAGGTTATCTATGGTAAACCAATTAAATATAGATTTAATGTGCAAGGCATAAGTGAAGATAGTGAGATAAGGGAATTTGGTGAAAATGCTAATTCAATGATGAAAGCAGTTATAATTGATAAAGCCAAGTATATAGGCAAATTCAAAGAGTTTGATAATGTCTACATAGACACAACTCCAAATGGAGAAGTCAAAAATGGAGAAAATGCTGATTATAGGATTTATTCAGTTAGAAACCAAAATACTAGCATATCACTATACTTCTTAAAACTTGTAAAATAAAGGAGGAAATAATATGGAAAGAATGATAAAAGTTGAAAAAATCAACGAAGAGGGAAAACTTATTGATATGGAAATCCCTCAAAACTTACTTTCAATGTACTTAAATATTGGTTGGAAAAAACAAGAAAAGAAAAAACCTACATTTCAAGTAAACCAACCAAAAAAAGAATTTAAGTTTGAAAAGAAAGAAGAATTAGACTAATGCCTACATATACTGTCAACTTTTCCGTTAATGGCTTCAAAAAAATAGGCAATAAATTAGACCAACTAGAGAAAATACTAACTAGCAAAGAAATATATAAATATATAGCAGAAAAATGTATGAAAACACTAAATGAAATAACTGCTGAAAAACTTTCTTCATATGGTAAAGAAAATATAGATACTAGTTATTATGCTAGTAGACATCAATACAAAATCGAGGGAAGCACAATATATATATTCAATGATAGCAAAATAGATATTTCTTCTAAAAACATGAGTGAAACAACCAAATCCAAATATCCTGCTCAACTTAGCCTTGCTAAGATAGTAGAATATGGAATAGGTTATACAGGTGCTAACTTTACTGTAGTCCCTGAGGGTTCTCCACTTCGTAATGATGAATGGGAATATGATATAAATAATCACGGATATAGAGGGTGGTATTATACCAATGAAAATGGTGAGGTAGTTTGGACAAATGGTTTTGCTGGTAGGTTAATTTTCAATGACTTAGCAATTAGAGTTAAAAAAAATGCAAGAAGATGGGTTACAGAATATGTTAGAAGTAAAATAAAATGATGACTGTGAGGTGTATAAAATGAATTTAGAAGTAGAATTGTTAAAGGAGTATAACTCATTTATAAAGGCTAATTCGGTCTTTAAAGATAAACTACTTGTACTTCCTGATACTCCACAGTCATTTTCTAATTTTCCTACAATAATTTTCAAAGAAGCAAATAATATAGATAATCTAAGTCTTATGGCACTAAATAGAATGGAATATGGGAATGATTTAACATATCAAGTAGAAATATATACTAAAGATGTTATTTTAGGTAATACTACTTACCATTCAAGAGTTGTAATAAACGAACTAAAAGATTTAACTGCAAAATTCTTTAGAAATGTAGGTTTTATTAGAACCTCTAGTCAAAGAGGGGAATATATAGATATTAATGTCAAGAGACATATAATGATATTTAATGCAACTCAACAGAGTTGGAATAATAGAATAATATAGGAGGAGAAAAAATGAACGAAAGATATTATACTGATAAAGGTTTTATTAGTAAAGGTGCTTCATTAAACATTCAAGACGCTACTGATAATTTGTTTTCAATGTTAATACCAGTAGTTGACGCACCAGAAACAAAAGGCGCTCCTAGTACTCAAGATAAGACTGTATTAAGTGACGCTATGGTTACTCAATGTGAGGGATTACAAACATTAGACCAAAAGTCTTATACTTTCAATTATCATAGAGATAACATAAGAGCATTAAAGAAAATTGAGGGAAAGGCTTTAACATTCCTAGAAAGAAACCCAGATAATACTGGTGAAAAATTTAGTGGTACACTAAGTTTCGCAAGAAGTGGTTTAAGTGTTGATGGAGTTGTACAAGGTACAATTTATATAACTGTATCAAGTGCTGACACAGAACCAATTGATGATGTAAGAGCATTAATGAAACCAACTGCTATTATAACTACACCACTTAATGATATTACATTAGTAGGAACTGAAAAATATGAAGTAACACTTGAAACAAGTCCAGAAGCGACTGTAACTGCTACAAGTAAAGGAACTTCTATTGCAACTGCTACTTATGAAAACAACAAACTAACTATCACAGGTGCTACTGCTGGTAACACTATGGTAGAACTTGAAGTTAAAGCAACTGGAGAAGCAACTTCTTATAGAAGTATTGCTGTAACTGTTTTAGCAGGTGAATAATAAAAAATAAATAAACGAAAGGAATAGAAAATCATGAACGAAATAAGTAAGGAAAGAATAGAGATTTCAGGGGTTGAATACACTTTATTTTTAAATAGAAAGGGACTTATAGCGTGGGAAAAGTTTTGCAAAGAAGAAAATAAAAAACTTCAAGAAATGCAAGACAAATATAGTGATGTTGAAGATAACGAAATAACAGACGAAACAAACCCATTTGATGGAGTTGAAGAGTTTGAAGAAGATAGTAAAACCATATCAACAACTTTTAGAAGATTATATTGGATAATGTTATATACAGAACACAAACTAAGTATAACAAAAGCAAACGAGTTATATGACGAGGCTATTAAAGAATATGGTGAAACACAATTAATCGAGTTAGCACAACAAATGATAGAAGATATGAATATAGACAATGTATCTAAAACAGAATTAAAAAACTTAACTGCACTACGCCCAAAGAAGAAGTAGAAGAGAACTCTAGCGAAACATATAGTTCATACACTGACTTTTATCTTAATGAACTATTCCCTAGTGCAATAATGTTCGGTATGACTAGTGAAGAGTTTTGGGAAGATGACCCTCAACTATATTGGTCATACCGAATTTCTTTTATGAAGAAGTTGGAAATGGAACAACAACAACAAGCAGAATACATCAAATATAATTCATGGCTTAATGGGAATATGAATTTTATAGCACATTCGGCTTCTCTAGGAAATGCTTTCTCTAAAGGAAAGAAAAACGAATTTCCTGCATACGAAAAAGTATTTAAGAAACAAGAAAATAAAAAGGTTAAAAAATTAACAAAGGAAGAAGTTAATATAAAGGCTCAACAAGAGTTCAATGCTTGGGCTAGATATTAACGGAAAGGAGTTGAAAATATGGATAATAAAGAAGATATTGGGTTGAGTATTGAAACTCATTTGGAAGCGGCAATAAAGCAATTAAAAGCCCTTAGAAAAGAGACAAAAAATCAAACAGACGCAACGGAAGAACTTGGTGACAAAGCAGAAGATACTGGTAAAAAGTTAAAGAATGCTTTTGATATAAAACAAATTGGGGCTTGGTTATTATCTATACAAAAATATACAGATACTATGATAAGGCTTACTAAAAGACAAGTTGATTACAATAAAAGTATGCAAAAACTTCAAGTTGCTTATGGCGAAGTCAATAGTAGTGGTGAACAACTTGTTAAAACTATGGCAGACTTATCAGGGCTTGATATAGCACAACTTACAAGTAGTTTAGGGACATTTAGGCAATTCACAAGTTCGCTAGGCTTAGCAAATGAACAAGCGAGTTTGCTTGCTGAAAATATGCTTAAATTAACTAATGATATGGCTTCATATTATAACGAAGATACTGCGGAAATGGCTCGTCAACTAGTTAGCGGTCTTACTGGTGAAGCAGAAACCTTAAAAATACTTGGTGCAGATGTAACTGATAATGCAGTTAAGCAAAAAGCACTTGCTCTTGGAATACAAACTAATACTACAAATATGAGCCTTGCTACAAAAGCAACACTTAGATATTTATTAGTAATAGACCAACTTAAAAATGCACAAGGCAATTATGCTGCAACTATTAATGATGTTTCCACTCAAACTAAAATATGGAATGCACAAATAGACACCCTTAAGAGGCAATTAGGAGCGTTTATACTTCCATTATTACAAACTATGCTACCAGTCTTAAATGGTATTCTAATGGTCGTAAATGAACTTCTAGGAATGCTATTAGGGTTATTCGGAATAGATGTACCAATGCAAAGCATTGTCAACAAGAGTAATGACTTCAAAACTAACTTAGAGGGGGCTGGTGAAGCAGCAAAAGAAGCACAAAAATCTCTTAGAGGGTTTGATAAACTTAATGTAATAAAAACGCCTACGGCTTCAAGTGGTGGTACTGGAACTGTTGGAGGAGTAGACCCTAAAGCATTAGCAGCATTAGATGAATATAATGACAAACTTAAAGAAGCACATAATAGAGCCGTTAAAATAAGGAATGCTATTATGGGGTGGTTTGGGTTTACAAAAGACGCCAATGGCGAATGGAAACATAGTGGCAAATTAATAGACAAGATAAAAATAGCAGTAGCAGCAATATTGGTAGCATTTTTAACCTTGTTCCCAATAATTAAAGGAATTAGTAAAATTAAATCTATATTTGGAAAGAAAAAGGCTAAAGATATAAAAGATGTTGCTACTTCGGTTGATAAATTAAAAGATGGTTTTGGAAGTTTTTTAAAAAGTATTGGTACAGGCATAAAGGTTTTTGCTATACTAGGAGGGCTTGTATTAGTAATAAAATCAATAATAGAATTGATGGACGCATTTTCAAAAAGTGGTTTAAGTGTGGGGGAAGTGTTATCATTAATTGGAGGGGTGCTTTTAGAAGTGGTAGCAGCAGTATGGCTATTAGAAAAAGCAACTAAAAAACTATCATTAGAAAAGGCTATATCAATAACAATTGTATTACTCTCACTTGCCTCTGCATTATCTAGTATAGCAGATTTAATAAAAGTAATTTCCGATAGTGGTTTTACTATGACAGAATTATTGGTAGCATTAGCCATACCATTAGGCATGGTTGAGGTATTAATATGGAGTTTAGTAGGAGCGTCACTTATATTAGGGTCAAACCCATTAGCATTAATATCAGTTATTGCTTTAACAGGTGCTTTATCCGCAATATTATTGGTAATGAAAGGCACTTTACCAATAATATTAAAAGCAGTAGGTTCTTTTATAGACACAGTTGCACCTAGATTAAATGAAATATTAGAAACTATAGGTACACATATTGAAAATATAATCTATGCACTAGGGGATGTATTACCAAAAGTTATCGAAAGTGTAGGAGATTTATTCACAAAAATCTTTGACGGAATATCAAAAACTATAGACACATTTGGAAATACTTTTGTAAATATATTAAACGCCGTAGCAGATTTAGTACATAATGTATTAAAAGACGTTTTAAATTTCATAAGTAGATTAGGTTGGGCTATAGATAGTTTTGTAGAGGGTGCAATAAGTGCAGTTACTAAACTTATAAATTTCATTGTAAGTGGAGTTGAATATTTGATTAATACTTTAATAGTTGACGCCGTAAATAGCCTATTAAAGAAAGTTAAAGAAAATAAAATCGCAGAAATTTTGGGTGTTGATAAAAAAATAAAATTACTTTCAGATGTTTCAATAAGAAGATTTACTCCAAGATTTGCTCAAGGTGGTTTCCCAGAAAAAGGAGAATTATTTATAGCAAGAGAAGCAGGAGCAGAGATGGTTGGTTCAATAAATAATAAAACGACTGTAGCAAATAACGACCAAATTGTAGATGGAATAAGTGCTGGTGTTGCGAAAGCAATAATGGCAACTGGAAGAAATGTTAATGTTAATATAACTGCTGAGGGAGACACTGAGGGCTTATTAGACTTCATAACATTCAAACAAAAGCAGAAAGATAGGCAATATGGATTTTAGGAGGTAGGAAATGGTAAAGCAAGTAATAGATTATAATAAGTATGAAAACTACATAAGAGTAGGACATACTGGACAAGAAGATGGCTATGATGAATATGGGCAAATCAAATACAAGTGTACAGATTTGCAAGATTTTCCTACTCCCTCTGGTCTAGGAATAACACTTCATGATGTAGATAAAGACCCATTCACAGATTTGCAAGGATATACACATAGAAATAGGGTCAGACATGATGTATATGATGTTGAGTTTTCATATAATGTGTTAAGTGAAAATGACTTAGCATATATATTAAAAAGGCTTGACCCAGAATGGATTTATGTAGAACTTATAGATAGAAAGACATTACAACCAAAAGTACACAAGATGTACGCAAGTGATAAGAATATCACAGTGTGGAGAGCATGGAAAGATGATAATGGGAACATACATGAAAACTTTATAGACCATTCGTTCTCATTAGTAGAGGAGTAGTGATTAAAATATGGCTTATATAGTTAAAAATAGTGAGGGTACTGATGTAACCCAAGCATTTAGGAATAAAGAATATAGTGGTAATAGCATATATAATGTTAAACTTACCATTAAGGAAAAAGGGGAAGATAAGACACCAGTAAATGTGCCTTATAGCCAAATCGCCAAAATCGTTATATCAAACCCTATCATAGACACTACAAGTAATATGTTTTATGTTGGGAGTTTTATCTCCCAACAAATAACTATTACATTTAGGAATTTGGATAATCTACCTATTGAAAGTGGGAATGAAGTAGCATTATCAATAGGAACAACATTAAATGGTGAAATGTTATATGTACCTATGGGTAAATACCTAATAGATGATTTATCAGAGGATTATCAAACTAAATGTGAAATAACTTGTTTGGACTATGGGGTTAAATTTAAACCTGCTATAGACATTAGCAAATGTTTTGTTAACAACAAGTCAACAATTAATGAAATTTTTGAATATATATGTAACTTTTTTGGAGTAACATTTGATGAAGAATACCCTAAAGGGAATAATATAACTACTGGAGCATATGATAGCACCATTAGTGGCAAACAATGGCTAAGTTGGATAGCAGAATTAAAAGGTTGCAATGTTAAAATAGATAGAGATGGCAAAGTAAAACTTATACCTTTAAAACAAGAAAACGCTATTGAAATCAATGCTTTGAGAAGTAAAAAGTGGGAATTAGGAGAGCCTTACAAGATTACTAGAGTTAGATATGAACTTGAGGGAATAGAAAGTGGAGACACAACTGGGAATACGCTATATATAAGACAGAATAACTTGTTTATAGGAGGTACGAGAGAAGATATGGTTGCAATAGTTAACTATATATATGACACTGTTAAAAACACTGAAATATATACATTAAAAAATGAAAATTTTGGAGATATAACATTAGACGCATGGGATAATTTGAAATTTAGTTTAGGTGGAAATAAATATTATGTGACAGTAAATGATAATACAATAACATTTGAACAAAGCATAATGACTACTATAAATCCTACTATCCCAACAGGACAACAAACGGAAGTAGTAAATGTTAAAGAGGAAGACCCAAAAAACGCCATAAACACTATTAAGAGAGAAATAAATACAATAGATGGTACTATAAAGGATACAATTACTAAGGTAGATGATAACACTAAGCAAATAACAACAATTAAAGAAAGCATAGATGGTTTAAAAATCGATTTCCAAAAGAGTGGTAATAATTTAGTGAGAAATACTATGTTTTATGATTTTGAGGGGTGGAGTACATTATCTCCAATATTTATGTATAGAGGAGACACACCACCAACTAAAAACCAAACATATTGGTATTGTACTAAAACGAGTGGGCAATACGAGAATGGTGTCGTATATGAAGCAATTTATAATGAAGATGTTTTTTCACATTGGGAAAAGACTGATATTCTTATTTCAAATTTAGAGAAAACATTCCCTATTCCTAATAATTATAATGTGGTATCTACTAGTGATACAAAAAATAAATATATAAGTGGAAGAGCATTAAACACTGTGTATAATAATAGTTACTCTGAAACAAATAGTATAATTTATAGTGATATATTTGATTTGGTACAAAAAGAAGAAGAGTTAACCTTATCTTTTAGAATAACTTCAAAAATAAAAAATAATGGTTTTTTCAGCATAGACATCAATTTTTATAATGATATGTTAGATAATTTATCTTTTACTAGTCAACCTTTTATAACATGGAGTACACAAAAAGATATGACTGATGATTTAATAAACTTGAAATTTAAAATACCAAAGAGCAGTAATTCTTTAAATGTATTTTCAAATGTTACTCAACCAACAGATACTTCGGTTAAATGGTTACGACTTTATGAAAACGAGACATATTCACAATTATATGAGTATAATAATGAAAGTTCCAGTTGGAAAAGAATTTCATATCAAGGCTTTTTAAAAGACCAAAATAATAAATTATATTACTCACATTATCAAATTCTATATATAGAAAATGAACCTACTATAACAACCACTTATTATGGCTTGGAATATAATGGTGAATGGTTAGATACATTTACAAGCAATTATGGTTCAATTAGCATATTTGCAGGTGGTACATCTATTTCAGAGTGTGACATAGAATTTGGAGATTTAAAATTAGAATATGGCAATTACACTGAATGGTCTCCAAAAAGGACAGAAGTAATTGGTTTAACTCATTTGTTAGATGAGACAGGTTATAAAATTCATTCTGGTAATGATGAAATGAGAATAATGACTGATGAAATCGCTCAATATTACAAAGATACTAAAACATTTTATCTAAACAAAACAGAGGGTTATATGAAAAATGCAAAATGTGACACATCTGATATTGATGGGTTAGTTACTACTAAATTAATAATAGACAATAAAAAGATTTATGGGAGGTATATAAGATGATTTTATATGATAATAGTCAAACTGTTAGAGCCGTTGGTTATTCTTCAAATAGTTATGTATTTAGATTAGTAGTATCAGAAGATAGTTTTAATATTGATACTAATAAAAGTGTTGTAACAATTACTGAATATGCGTATGGTATTAATGGACACTCATATGCTTCTTTATCTAGTCCATATAATTCAATTTCTACATATGACACAAAAACAGGACAAACAATTGAAAGAGTTAATAACCAAATAAGTTCTATACCATTAAATAAACCATCAAATATAATAGGGCAATGGAGTGGTGAATTAGAACATGATACAAATGGTGAATTGTCATTGACTGTAACTACAAAATATTCTCATGAAAGTTCATCACCTTATCCGCCAATTTCTCCGGTAGAATTTAACACAGGTGCATTAAAATTAACAAGTATCCCAAGAGCAAGTAAAATTTCTTTCATCAAGGTATATGAAGATGGTGGTACTGGTAATGTAGGAATTAAAAAATCTGTATCTTCTTATTACGATAGTGTAAGCATATATTATGGTGGTGGTGGAACATTAATCAAAACTATTGATGGGGTAGTTGAGGGTGGTAATTCATTTGAATTTGCAGAAAATGAATATAATATTATTTACAATTTATCTGCAAATGAAACCACTTCTCCTATAAAATTAACATATGTTGTAAGGACTTATAAGACAAGTGCCAAAACAGATTTAATTGGTAGTAATGAAATGTTGGGAGATTTTGTTTTTGGTGAAAGTGCAAATCCTACTTTCCAAGATTTCGATTATAATGATATAAATACTACAACTCTAGGGTTAACTAATAATAGTAAAATTCTTATAAACAATTATAGCAATGTAAAAATTACTATTAGTAGTACTAATAAAGCAATTGCTAATAAAGGTGCTACAATGAGTAGATATAGTTTTCAAGATAATCAAGAAGAACTTTACTCAGATACTGATGATGTAACCCATACTTTAAATAAATATAATTATGGTTCTAATATAATAGTTGCTGCTATAGATAGCAGGAATAAACACACTTATGTTACAAAAAGTGGTGTAACTATTGTTAATTATAATCAACTCCCTCAAATTTCAAATATTATAACACAGAGAAAAAATGGTGTTGACACTGAAACATATTTGAGTTTAAATGCTAAATTATGGAAAAATAATTTTGCAACAGACAGACCAAATGGAATAACAAGTTTTAAATATAGATTTAAAAGACCTAACGAAACATGGGGTGACCAAGTTTGGATAGACGCAACTGCATTATTTAAAGCAAAAGTCGGAGACCAAAGTATAGATAATATTTATATATCAATAGAAGATGGGTTCCAAATACATTATAATGGCACATCAGGTGGTATGCCTGCAGGTGTAGATTATGATATGCAATTAGCATTAAGTGATGGGTATGATACTACTATATTCAATACAGATTATGAATTAGGTTATGTAGATAATGGGCTGTTTTTAGATAGTTATTCTAAAAGTAATACTGGCTATAAATATGCAATTAACGGAATTGTAGATGAAACCTTAGATGATGGTTTACAAGTTAATGGCAAATTATACCTTAATGGCAAAGAAATTACCCCAATTACAAGTAAAAGTGCTATTACTGCATATATAAACTCTGGAGCATATTATGTTAATGCAAATGAGTTAATTCCGTTTAATAGTGTTTACACTTCTATTGGAGATAATTTGGTTTTAATTGATAAACATATATATTCAAAAAAAACTTGTAAGGTTGAAATATCCGCTCAAATTTGGTCGTATTCTGCAAATCGAAGTTGGTTTAGACTTTTTGCTGGTAGCACTGCTCTTTCAGACGCAATTGGCAAAAGTGCTGCGGACGATTATACAACATTTACTATGACACCTATAATAACTGAGGTTACACCAGAAATAGGAATTGCAATTCAATCATACACAGGGCAATATCTAAACTCAGGGTCAGGTTATACTATGGCAACTCATATAACAGTAAAAGAAGTGTAACACAATTTGACAAAAAAACAATAGTATAATATAATGTACATGAAAGGATAAGATTTTATGAGTGCAGCATTGATTATAGAAAAAATTATTTCTTATTTAATCCCTATAATAATTGGTTACATGATAACTATGATTAAAAAGGTTTTAAAAGAATTTAAGGATTTAAAACAAGACCAACTTGATGATATGAGAGTTGATTTAGCAAACAAATTTTATGTCTATGACCAAATGGACTTTGTTGAAGATTACCTTTACAAGAGTTTCAACGAAAAATGCAATAGATATTTTGATAGAGGTGGAGATAATTATATACATGATTTATATGACCGTAGTAAAAAATGGAAAATCAAAAAAACTGGTGTAAAATTATCTTGACAAAATAAAAATATGTGCTATAATACATCACTAAACGAGTGGTGTATTTTTATTTGCACACTTTAAGTGGCTTAAAAGTGGCTATAAATATGACAAAAAATAACATAAAATGTCATTAGAGGGGAAATGATATATATGAAAAATATGAAGAAAGACCTATCAATTAAACAAATCTATGATGACTTTATATTGAAAGTGACGTTAGACGAAGATGAGATAAAGGTATTAGATATGTACATTAAAAATTATTCCTATGTACAAATGTCTTTAGCATTAAACATAGGTGAAAGATATGGAAAGTTATGATAAAATAGAAGAAAAGTGCATGGAAACTAAGAGATATGCCAAGAGAGTGATAGACTTATACTGTGACGCTAAAAAATGGAAGTGGTTAGCACAAGAAGCAGAAACTGAAGATGAGAGAAACAAATACATGAATATCTCAAACACTCTTATGGAAATGTTCTATACAGAAGTACAAAGCATGAAAATATAGGGAATAACTTCCCTAATATGTACCATTAGGCAAGAAGTAAGCCGATTTGACTGCAAATCAAATAGACACTCGTGCAATTCGGGTATGGTACTCCAATTTTGAATTTAATACATTTTATGATATAATTGATGTGAAATAAGTAAAGATATACAAGTGACAATAACGCAACTAGACTTATACACATCTTTTTTATTTTAGAATGGAGGAATTTTTATGTTTAAGCAAGGAGACCAATTTTATCTACAAATACAAATCACTGATAAAAATGATAATGTGTTAGATATAAATGGTGTCAAAAAAGTCCAATTTAATATTGGAGAACTCACAAAAACTTATGATGGGGAAAGTACAGAAGTAACCTATGATAATGAAACACAATGTTTTGAAATATGGCTTACTGAGGAAGAAACATTTAATATGGACAATTATACAAAGTTAGATGTTAGAGTACTTTTCAAAAATAACACTATCATGGGGTCATACATAGACCAAAAGTTTATTTATGATAGTTTAAAGGAGGTGCTTTTAGATGTCACAACCAATAAAAGTGAAAATAATGAATGAAAAAGAACCTATAAAAATAAAAGCAACTTCTTATTTCCCACCAGTTAATGTTGGAGGAGAAACAGACCATAGCAAACTAAAGAACCTAGACTATGAACATAGTGGGCATATTGGCTTTGCTAGTAGTGAAGATATACCTACAGAAGTTAGCCAATTAGAAAATGATAAGGGCTACATTGATAACAATGTTAGTAATTTAGTAAACTATGAATTAAAAGGCAAGACTGGTACTAATTTAGGTGTATCAATAGATAATACAACTTATGTTATGACAATAGAACTAAAGAATACTGCAGGAGAGGTAATAAGCACAGGCTCTGTAGATTTACCACTAGAGAGCATGGTTATAGGGGCTAGTTATGATGATAGCACTAAAGAGATAGTTTTAACTTTGCAAAGTGGAGAAGAAGTAAAATTTAGTGTAGCAGATTTAGTTAGTGGTCTTGTTAGCCAAAGCACTTTTGATACTAAAATGAATGAAATAAGTCAAGAATTTAACCACAAATTTGATATGCCTTATTACTATGAATACAATGGAGACACAGACTTTGAAGATACATCAGAAACTACACTTGCAATGTTTAATGAAATCAAAGAACTTATGGAAGCAGGGCAAAAGCCATGTATAATAGTCAAAAAGGGTGCTACAGGAGCAAATTCTTATATTACATATCATTTTATAGTACCACAATTTGGTTCTTTGGACACCACATATATTATGCTTAAAGGCTCACCTGTAAGAAAAGATGGGAACACTTTCAACTTAGTAGCCTTAAATTGTGAAAAAGACACAGAAACTAACCAAATAAAAAGGGTATATGAGAAAAAGGCTGATGGTAGTATTCAAATTAGTGGTGGCGATAAAATATATTATTATAAAATGACTGCGGAGTACGATAAACATGATACAACCGAAGCAACTCTAGCAATGTTCAACGAAATTGCAGAAAAATGGAGAAATGGTGAGAAACCCTTATTGTTAGTTCAAGGTTATAGTCCCTTTGAACAATATTCATGGTATGCTATATCTGCACCTTTACATGGTAGTTGGGCTAGTAATTATTTAGTTTTTAAATTCCCATCAGTCTATGCTACTCAACAAGGTGGGCATGATTATTGGGGCGATTTAGAAATTAGTTGTACGGCAAACAATACAACAGATGGAATAATTACTGCAGTAGACATTAGCCAAAAAAGACAATTCTACACAACCAGATATGGTGTTACGAGTTCCAGAAATACAAATCAAGTTTTAACAGTTGATAACAACGATTTATTCACTCCAACCAAAGATTACCACCCTGCCACTAAAAAGTACGTAGATGACACTGTAGCAAGTGCAGGTGGTGGAGATGGAGTATTCAAAGTAACTTTAACTGCAAATCAAACTGCAGGCTATGACGCAAACAAAACAATAGATGAGATACAAGCAGCAATATCAGCAAACAAAACAGTTATTGCAGTAGTTGGAAGTGATGAATACCCATTAAAATATCATACAGAAACAGAACTAAGATTTACTAGTATAGAATTAAATAGGTCAGTACTTGTTCTATATTCTGATGGAGTATGGACAATGCAAGACACTAATATGTTGAAAACAAGTGGTGGGTATGTAAATGGTAATATCAATATGAATAGTAATGCTATTACAAACATACAAAAACTTCATGTAGATGGGGAAGCACCAGTTTATATAGGCTCTACAATTGAAACTGGAGTTACAAATGCTTCAAGAATAACTGGCATAGCAGGAGGAGGAGTTGCAATAGTAAGAGCAAACACACAAGGAACATACGACCCATTATTTGTAGCAAACCCAACAAATGTTAACCATGCTGCTACAAAGGGTTATGTAGATAACAAATTAACTTCAATACAAGGCTATGACGCTACTAAAACACAAACATTAAAGAATATAAATGGAGTGCTTACATGGCAAACTGACGGAGAGTAGAAATACTCTCTTTTTTATGATATAATTATTATAAAGGAGGAATTATATGAAATTCAAAATGAACGACCATACATGGGAAATAATTGAAGTTGGGCATAAAGAAATTATGGAAGAATATTCTAAAGATGGAGATATGTCTAATATCGCAAGCATATACGCTTTCGTTAGGTTTTCAGACCATAAGTTATTTCTTGATGTAAATAATTGCTATTATACTATGAATAGGTCTTTGCTACACGAATTAATGCACATATACATATACGAATATTGCAGTTGGGAAATGAATTTTAACGAGGAAATCGTATGTGATTTATTTGCAAATTCTCACAATGTTATTAGTGAGATAGCAGAGAAATATTGGAACGAGGAAATAGAATAAAGGAGGGATTAAAATGTTAGATATGAATTTATTAAAACAAGTACTTGTTATAGCAATAGCAAGTGGGTGTGTAACTACCTTAACTGTGCAAAAGATAAAAGAACAAGTAAGCAAGAAAAAATGGTTGTTTTTAATCAGTTTCTTAGTAAGCATGATAATTGGTACATTATTCGCAAAATCATTTAGTGACGCAACATGGATTTATAGCACATGGTGTGGTTTCTTTTCATGGATAGACGCTAACTTATTGTATAGTGCTTTAGAAAACAAAGTATTCAAGCCATTTAGTGAAATGAAGAAAGTGAAGAAACTTGAGAGGAGTGGAGAATAATGACATTTGAACCAAGATTAACTGCACCAACTACAGATAATAGATTTTATTACAAAGATAATGTATTTTATAAAAGTGGATATGGAATGCCTAACTGCACAGCATATGCATGGGGTAGATTTTATGAATTGTTAAATAAATTAGGAGTTAGTGGAAAACCAAAATTACAAACTTCTAATGCTGAAAACTGGTATCAAGAGGAAAAGACTTATCAAAAAGGGCAAACTCCAAAATTAGGTTCTGTAATTGTTTGGAGTTGTGGAAAGATACATGAGCCATCAGATGGAAGTGGGCATGTAATGATAGTTGAAGAAATCTACGATAATGGAGATATATTGGCTTCAGGTAGTGATTATAAAGGGAGATTATTTTATACACAAAAATTCACAAAATCAAGTGGTTATAAATTATCTTCAAGCAGATATAAATACACATTTGATGGTTTTATCTATTTACCAAAAGATTTTACAACAGAACCAACTCAAGATGATACAAAAGTAAAAGAACTTGAGACAATTATAGAAACACAAAAGAAAGAAATTCAAGAACTTAATGATAAAATTAATCTACAAACTAAAGAAATAGAAGAGTTAAGAAATGAAATAAAATCTTTAGATGAAGAACTAAAAAAACAAGATACATATAAAGACATCTATAATATTACAGAAGATAGCACATACGAAATTGATTTAAAAGCAGGAGAGACATTAATTGTTAAATAATGTCTTTTTTTATTTGCAAAAATGTATTGACATATGATAGCATTTGTGATACAATTAGTATGCAATTGAAAGGAGGTATAAATTAGTGGAAAACAAAAAATATGATGTAAATATGATTACAAGAGTATCAAAAGAAATGGCAGAAGAATTTAAGAAAGTAGCCATTAGCAAATGTACAACTGCTTCACAAGCAATGAGGGAAGCAATAGTAGATTATATTAAGAAAAATCGTCAAAATGATTAGAAAACATTTTAAAGGGGTTATTTTGAACGAAAGTGTTCAAATGATAAATTGGTCTAGGGCATAGCCAAAAGCCCAACAGAGAGGCTAAAAATATGCTTAGAATTGATAATAAAGGAAAGTGAGAGAAGAAATATGAATTTTTATAAAAAGAAAAATAAAAAGAGTGCATTTAGCATAAAAGAACTTGCGAGTTTATTAAACGTAAGTGAAGAAACAATAAAAGAATTAGAAAATGGGGAAAGAAATATTAGTGGAGATACTTTAGAAGAATATTTGAAATTTGTAAATATGTCGGAAAATGAGAAAAAGATAAAAAAAATAGAATTATTAAATTGGCTTAAAAACATTGACTTGAAAAAAATGAGAGAAGAATTTGGACTTGAAAGTCAAAGAGAATTAGCAAATGAGGTAGGAATAGCACAAAGTGTTATTTCGTGTATTGAAAATGGTGCATATGAAAGTCTAACATTCTTGACACTATACAAACTTAACAAATTCTTCACAAATGATTTTAATAAGAAAGTAAAAACAGAAGTAGAAGAAAATATTGACTATACTACTCCATCTGGTTTCGGAGTAGTTACGCAAGCAGGCTCATTAATGCCATGTAGCGAACCAATTGAAGAAAGTAAACATAGCAGTTTTGAAATTCCAAAAGAATGTATAGTTGAAGCAAAACCTGAAATGGAAAGTTCTAATGTTGACGAACAAAATGATTTGTATACAGAGGAAGATTTAAAATTAGTTGAGGAAGAACCAATTTCAGTTTCAAAAACAATTCCCAACAATTCATTTATGGATTTTATTTCTATTAAGAGAGAACAATATGAAGATATGCAAGCCAAAATAAAAAGATATGAAAAAATCATAGATTATATTTTGAAAAGTGAAAATTAAAAAGAGAATAAAAGTTCTTCTTTTTTTTTAAAGTAAAATTCTTGACATATAAAAAAATATATGTTAAACTTGAATTACAATGCTAATAGAGAGGAGGTAAAGCAATGACTTATTGGTTCAATGAAAAAGAAGTAGCAAAAGTACTTCAAGGTAGAAGAATGAATTATTTAGCAACAGAAATTCTATTTTGTTCCTACACTTATTTAACTGAAATCCTAAATGGAAAAAAAGGTTGTTCAAGAAGAATGGCAAAAGATATAGTTGCTTGCGTTTCAAATGACGCTAAAATTGAAGATTTTTTTGAAGTTAAAGAAAGGTAGGTAATGAGATATGGTTGAAAGAACAACTTTAGCAAATGAGAATTACGTTTGTATTCAAGGTTTTATGGTAAATGAACTAAATCTTAAAGGGAACGAATTAATCATATATGCTATAATCTATGGTTTTAGTCAAATAAATAATCACGAGTATAATGGTAGTTTACAATATTTAGCCAATTGGACTAATTCTACTAAATATGGGGTTATGAAAAATTTAAAATCTCTTGTCGAAAAAGACCTAATTGGGAAAAAAGAGAACTATATTAATGGGGTGAAGTTTGTTGCATACTATGCAACAAAGTTGCATGGGGGTATGCAACAAAGTTGTATTAATAATATAATAAATAATAAAGAACAAAAGAAAGATATATCTAAAGATATATCTAAAGAAAAGAAAAAATTTGGAGAGTTTGAAAACGTGTTTTTAACTGATGAACAATACCAAAAATTAAAAGACAAATTTTATGATGTAGATGAACGCATTGAAACATTAAGTGCGTACATTGCTAGCAAGGGGGTAAAATACAAAGACCATTATGCAACTATTCTAACTTGGGCAAGAAAAGAAAAGAAAACTAATACACCTAAAAGAGAAACACCAGTATACATTGATGTTACAGATGACCCATATTTTGGAGAATAGTTATGGACAATGTTAAAGTTGGAGATTATGAAATCGTAAAAGAATATGAAACAGGTTCTTTATATGGCATGGACTTAGAAAGTACTGTCATTGCAATGATTTTAACAAAAAACGAATTAATTAAAGAACTTTTCATTGAAGAGTGTGTATTCTTAAATCCTGAAAATAGGAAAGTCTTACATTTTATGAAAATTATTTATGCTAAAAGGCAAACTTTAGACTTAGATATTGCACTTACATACTTACCTACCGAAGATATGAAAAGTAAATACATGGACTATGTTATTAATCATTCACTTACTTATGCAAATTTCTCAATGTTTTATAAATACCAAGAAAGGCTTGAAGAAATATACATAGACAAAAAACTAAGCGAGTATGCTGAATTATATAAAGCAAATAAAATTTCATCAGAAGATTTCATTTTAAAAATAAAAGAATTGGAAAAAGAAAATTTAGTTGTTAAAGACACACATAATAAATTAACTCCAGATGAAATACTTAAGTTAATTAGAGGCAAAGACAAATTGATTAAATTCAATAGATTTGATATGCTTAATCAAAAACTTAAAATCAAAAAGAATACAATTAACATAATTGCTGCGAGACCCAGTGAGGGAAAATCAGCATTAGCACTTAATTTATTTGTTGATTTAGCAAGTACTTACAAATGTTTATATTTCAATATGGAGATGACTAAAGAAGAAGTTTATGAGAGGATAATTGGAATACATAGTAGAATTAAAATAGCAAAAATTATAAACCCTGAAACTGATTATCAAGATAGCCTAGTTAGAAAAAACATTGAAGATATTTGCAAACTTAACTATGAAATAGTCAATGGGAGTAAAAATATTAAAAGTTTAATTAGTAAAATTATTAAAGAACAAAAAGAAGAACATTTAATAGTATTCATTGACTACATTGGTTATGTTTCTTACAAAGCAGGGCAAAGTGATAAAGATAGAATTGGGGAAATAACAAGAATGCTTAATGATGTAACAAAAGATTATGATGTAACTATTTTCTTAATAGCACAAATCAACAGGAATGGTAGTGATATACCTACTATGCAAGATTTAAAAGATAGTGGAGAACTTGAACAAAGTGCAGATACTATTATGCTAATACATGATGAGAATAAAGAAAACACTTCCCCTGAAAAAGAAATAAAAATATTAGTTCCTAAATGTAGAGGAGGAGCAAGAAATATAGGTTTTAAAATAAAATACTTAAAAGAAAGTCAAAGAATGGAGGAAATAAATGAAAATTATAGTTTTAAAAGATAACGAATTAAAATTTACACAAAGAATGCTTATGGAGGGTTATCTTGCTTGTAAGAAAGATAATTCTTACAAATTGAAAGATAAAAAAATGGTTAAAATTCTTTTAAAAAAGTTTAAATGTATTGACAAGTGTAATAAGTAATTATATAATTAAATTACTAGAGGAGGTAAATGATGAAAGAGAATGAAAATAATATTAATATTAACGATTTAGTAGTAGTTAAGCAATTGCCTGAAATATTTTCTCAACTTGATGTGGCAAGTAAAATTATTACTAACATGACTAAAGACATTGACTTAATAGAATGTACAGAAGAAAATAAACAAGAAGTTAAAAAGAATGTTCAAATGCTAAGAGCAATGAAAACTGGTTTTGAAAACAAACGAAAAGAAATTAAAAAAGAAATTAATAAGCCTTACGAAGAGTTTGAAGATTATTATAACAAAAAAATTAAAGGGTTACTTGATAATAGCATTGATACTTTAGATACAAAAGTTAAAGACATTGAGATGGAACAAATTCAAGAAAAGAGAAATAACTTAATTGAGTTTTTAGACCAATATAGAGAGTTCTATCATATCGAAGAAATAATAACTAACATAGACCAAGTACCTATCAAGATTAACTTAACAAACACAGAAAAAAGTCTTAAAGAAGTAATACTTAAATTCTGCAAAAAGATTAGTGACGATATGATGTGCATTGCTTCTGAGGAGTTTAAAGAAGATATACTTCTTGAATACAAAAAGAATGGTTTTGATTATGTTAATGCTAGACTAACTATCGTTAACAGAAACAAAGAGAAAGAAGCCTTAAAGAAAAAACTTGAACAAGTTGAAGAAGTTGTTAAGGAAGAAGAAAAAGTAGTGGAGAAAGTTGAAGAGATTATTAAACCAGTTGAAGTAGTTGAAGAGGAAGAACTTGAAATAACTTTCACAGTTAAGGCTACTAGAACTAAACTAAGAGAATTAAAAGAATTTATGAAAGAAAAGGAGATAGAGTACAAATGATAAAAGTTGAAGTTGATAAAGAGAAAGTAAACGCCCATTTTGAACATAGTAGTGCAGAAGAAGCCGTAATTGCTATTGCTAGATTAATAAGCATAGTTCATTATAACAACCCAGAGTTATCAGATAAAAAATTATATGGTTTTATTAGGCAATACACAAAAAGAATAGAAAAAATAGACAAAGACCATGAAAAACAAGAGAAAAATAAAACAAGAAAGGAGAGAAATAGAAAATAATGACAAATGATAAGAATGAATTAGTAAAAAAAGAAGAGGAAAATTATATTCAAATAATTGACCAGTCTGGAATAGAAAATGCTATTGGGAAACTAGTATTAAAAAACAACTCATTATTACCAAGTAATATTGCAGTAGAAAGAATTAAGAATAGTGCAGGTTTTTATATAGCAAATAGAGAAGATTTAATGAAGATGGACGGAACATCTAAAATGCAAATGTTATATGGAGTTCTTAAAGAGGCAATGGTAGGTTGTGAAGCAGGGAATGACTATGATATTATCCCATTCAAAGGCAAACCAGTAATCATAAGAAAAAAAGAGGGTTGGTTTAAAGTAATTGACCTTATCAAACCAGCAGAAATAGTAAGATTTACTAACAATGTTGTATTCAAAGGAGATGAATTTAAATTTAATCCAGTAACCGAGGAATTAATACATACACCAAAGACAACAAGTGATAAATATGATGATATTGAATATGCTTATGCTTATATAAAATTTGCTAATGGGTTTGAAAAAACTATATGTATGAGTAAGGCTGACATAGATAGCATTAAAAGAGTATCACCAAGTGCAAATACTACATTTAGCCCTTGGACTTCAATGCCAACTAAAATGGTTAAAACTAAAGTTGTTAAAGAACTTGCAAAAGAATTATTCACATTATTTGGTGGTAGAATAAATGCTATACTAGGAAAAGTTATTGAAAGTGACGAAATTTCAGTTAGTAGAGTAGATAGTAAAGGCAATATAGTAAACGAAGCAACTATTTATGAAAAACCAACAGAGGAGAAACCAAAAAGTTTAGACGAGGTATAAAATGGAATTTGAACAAGTTGAACCAAATAGTGAAAGATGGTTGGATTTAACTCCATTAAAGAATGAAATATGGAAAGACATACTTGGATTTGAGGGAATATATCAAATATCTAATTACGGTAGAGTTATGTCGTTAAAGAGAGAAATAAAATATGAAGCAGCAAATAAATATTGCAGGTATATTAGAAAACAAAATGTTGATGAAAAGATACTTAAATGTAGTTTTGATAAAGATGGATATGTAAAAATGGGTTTGTCATTAAATGGAACTTTGATAACTAGTAGAGGTCATTATTTGGTAGCAACTGCCTTTATACCAAATCCAAATAATTATCCCTGTATTAATCATAAAAATGAAATTAAAACAGACAACACTGTGGTAAATTTAGAATGGTGTACTGTTGCTTATAATAATAATTATGGTTCAAGGTGCAAAAAGATTAATCAATATGATTTAGATGGCAATTTTATTAAAACTTGGAATAGTTCTGCGGAGATATGTAGAGTTTTGGGTTTTAAAAAACGTGGGAATATCACTGGTTGTTGCAAAAAAAGAAAACATTGTAATACAGCGTACGGATATATATGGAGGTATTGTGAATTATAATATTATTTCCTCCTCCTCATCTGGCAATTGCGTTATTATAAACGATTATATTGCAATAGATATGGGGGTTTCTTATAAAAAGATTAAATCTTGTGTAAAAAAACTAAAAATAATTTTATTGACACATATCCATACCGACCATTTTAATAAGAATTGTATTAAGCAATTGGCATTTAATAAACCAACATTAAAATTCATATGTAGAATTTGGTTAGTAGATGAACTAATCAACTTAGGAGTAAATAAGAAAAACATTTTCGTTCTTGATAATTTAAAAGAATACGATTTAGGCTTATTTACTATCAAACCTATAGATACATACCATGATGTACCAAATACTTCATATTTAATTAATTTAAAGCCTATAAGGGTATATTATGCGACAGACACTTCAAGGTTAGATTATCTAGACTGTTTGAGAGGGTTAGATTATTATTTCGTAGAAAGAAATTATAGTGAAGAAGAATTAAAACAAAGAATAGAAGAAAAAGAGTTAAATTCAGAATATGTGTATGAGTATAGAGTACTTAATTCACATATGAGTGAAGAAGAAACAAATAAATTTTTAATGGAAATGATGAGTGATAATAGCAGATATATTTATTGTCACGAACACAAAGAAAAGGAGAGAGAAAATGAAGATTTTTAATAAAGATAGAATTGGTAAATATTTTAATTATAATGGGATAATATATAAAGTGGGGGATTTAGTATTATTGAAAAAATCAATTTTATCAACAAATTATGATGGAAAAATTGTACAAATATCAGATTTTTGTATTCAACCTAATACTGGTTTTGAACTACACTATGACGACTATAAATGTTTTGAAACAAAAGATGGTATGATTTTACCATTAAATAGAATTGAAAAAAAAGTATCTGGCACATTCTTCAAAAAGTTACCAAATGACTTCACAGGTACAATTGATGTAGTAAATGGTTATATTGGCAAACCAGAAATACTTGATGAAGAAGAAAAAAGATACCTAGAGGGAGTTATAAGACCTTTTAGAGATAAGGTGAAATATGTTATTAGAAAATCAGGCTATACAAAGGAGTTTATTGAAATAAGATTAGAAAGTGAATATACTTGTTTACCATATTTCAAAAAAAATACTATGTATAAAGGCATGGAATTAGAGAAAAGATACAGTCTTAAAGAACTAGGGCTATTTGAGGGGGAATAATATGATAAAAGAATATGAGAAAATTGAAGGACTTTTTGCTAGAGATGAGGGTACAAAAAAACTTAAAGATGGTGAATTTAGAAACCCAACTATTGAATTTTTAAAAAATATCTCATGGGATTTTACGGAAAAGATAGATGGAACAAATATTAGAATTTATTGGGACGGACATAAAGTGAGTTACTATGGTAGAACCGATAAAGCAGCAATACCTAGCCAATTAATGAATAAACTTATTGAATTATTTGGTGGAGAAGTAAATGAAGAAATGTTTGAGCAAAAGTTTGGAAGTAACCCAGTAATACTTATAGGCGAGGGTTATGGTAACAAAATACAAGCATGTGGTAAAGATTATAGAGATGATAACTCATTCATACTATTTGATGTATGGATAAGAGGAAAATATCTATCAAGAGAAAATGTAAATAATATTGCTAAATCTTTTGGAATAGAAGCAGTGCCAGTACTTTTCAAAGGCACTTTAGAAGATGGAATTGAATTTGTTAAGAGCAAACCATATTCAACAATTGGAGTTGCTAAAATGGAGGGTTTGGTTGCTAGACCTAGCGTGGAATTACTTGATGAAAATGGAAACAGAATAATAGTCAAAATAAAAGTTAGAGATTTTGAAGAGGCAAAAAATGACTAAAAGTGAAATGATAGATTTAATTATAAATGAGTTCATTAAAGATAAAGGCTTAATCAAAAAGAACTTAATGCAAGCAATGGATACTATAAGCCTAGTAAATGAGGAAGATGGTTGTAGAGTATCCTTGGTTATGAAATGGGAGGTGTTAAAGAATGATAAAAATAGTGACTAGAGAACATTGGAGAAACCTTGTTGACGAGAGAAATAATGCTATCAATGAATTAAATGAAGTTAAAGGTTTAGTCAAAACATATGAAGATACTAATAGAGAACTTGGTATTAAATGTGAAGAATTTGCTGATAAACTAGATACCAAAGACAAAGAAGTTAGAAAGTTAAAGGCATTGCTTACTAAAAACAAAATAGACTATAAACATTTATACAAAGGAGGAAAATGATATGGAATTAAAAGATACAATTAAATTAATGGAGAGTGAAGATTACAAGGAAAGGTTTAAAGCAGAATATTATCAAACTAAAATTAGATATGAAAAACTAAAGAAGTTAAATAATAAAATTGAGGCTTATAACCATTTGGATTTTGTTAATAGAGAGAAAATGGAAAACCCAAAGCATGACTGTCCTGCTGGTATGTTAAGAGAACAACAACAAATTATGGGTAACTATCTTCATATTTTAGAAGTAAGAGCAGAAATTGAAGAAATTAAATTATAGGAGGTTATTATGGAAGAAAAGTATTACACATCAAGTGATGGAACTAAAACCCCAATGAAAGATGTTGAAACTACACATTTAATCAATGGTTTATCTAAAAGATATAGAGAAATTTATAATGCTACTAACAAAGATGAATTTTCTAAGAAACTTAAAGAAATAGATGACATCAAAGAAGAAGTATATAAAAGGCACAATAAGTTTTATGAGGAGTTGGAAGATTAATGGAAGTAGATAAAAAATTACATAATCAAAGATTACTAACAGAATATTCTGAACTTTTGATTAGAAAGACTAAACTAAGGCTATATTTAGACCAACTAGAGCAAATAGAAGATACTTGTTCACAAACTCAAAAATTAGAAATAAGCACAATGAGAGAGCAATTATCTAGTATGGAAGATTATTTATTCACACTAGAAAAAAGACTTCAAATGGCTTTAGGAATAATTACAGGAGATGAAGAATAATGGAAGAAGAAGTAAAGAGACCTTATAAAATCATGCTAGGAGACACTATCACTGTCAACAGAAAAGATGTTAGAGAATATACTTTCTATAGCACTTCTGTTAGACAAAAACTTCAAGATGGCACTGAAATTCATCTTGAAAAGAAACTATCTTTCCCCAAAGATACAGACATTCCAGATGGAACTCAAATAAAAATAATTGATATGTTTGAGAATGGATATAAGCCTAGAAATAGTTATGATGTACAATGGAGTTTGTTTATCGCTGAATACGAGATAGTTAACATTGATAGTGGTGCATTTGACGAGTATAATCAGTCCAAAGAGGGCTTTGATATAAATGAATTAGATGGTAGCCAAAGCGACTATATGGACGATTTGCCATTCTAATAGAAAGGAGAAGTTATGGAAATCTTAAAAGATATATTTATGGTTTGCTTATATCTAACTGGTATTGTTGCTTTAATATCAATAATCATTAGTTTCATTGATAACATGATAGGTAGAAAGACTGCTAAGAAGCAAGTTTTAGAAGCAAAAGAAAACCTAGACAAATCATTAGATGAATTAACAAATATGCTTTCTGACCTAGCCATGAAAGAACTAGAAAAGGAAGTAGCAAAAGCAAATAAGAAGAAGAGTACTAAGAAATAGTATTCTTTTTTAATTTGTATTGACATTTATAATGAAATGTGTTACAATATTGAACGTAAAGAAAGAGGAGAAAAAAATGAAAAACGAAATTATATTCAAGGATTTAGATTTATCCAAAGTACAGGAAAGTTTTGAAGAATATGTTGACGTAGACGAGTTAACATTAAAGGCTTACAAAGTAGGAATATTGAATTTTATGGCTTATTTAAAAAAACATAATATAAATAACCCTACTAGAATTGATTTTAAGGCTTATAGAGACGAATTAAAGAGTAGTATGACTATTAATACTATTAATACTTATATGACCTCAGTAAGGGCTTTATTTAAGTATTTAGAGTTAAATGGCATATACGAAAATATTACTAAAGATGTTAAGAGTGTTAAAACTTCTGCACTACCTAAAACTCAAATCATATCTACTGACAAGTTAAAGGATATTTATAACAACATAACAGACCTTAGAGAAAAGGCAATATTTAGTCTTGCTTGTTCAACTGGTTTAAGAGCAAACGAAATCGCTACTGCAAAAATAGAAAACATAAAGGCTTACAATGGAGAAGTTGTATTGTTTATAAAATGTAAAAAGAGAGATGACGAAAGTGAATACAATAAGTTATCTCCTAAGGTTATAGATGACCTTTATAATTATATTGGTAATAGAAGTAGTGGGTATATATTTATATCTACTAGTAACAATAGTCAAGGACAAGGAGTAACTAATAAAACCATTAGAAGTATAATCAAAAAAATATTCAAAGACAATGGCATAGATGAAAATAGAGTATCATGTCATAGCCTTAGAAGAAGTTTTGCTACTATTGCTTATCAAAATGGGGCAGATGTAAGAACTATTCAAGACACTCTTCATCAACTAAGCCCAGTTACCACACAAAGATATATTAATAAATGTGTTAGGGATAATAACAAACTTGAATATAATGTTAGTAATATACTATTTGATTAGGAGGAACATTATATGGCAAAATTAAACGCTAATCTCACTATGCGTATAGAAAGCGATACTCTTGAAGAGTTTAAAAGACTTTGTGGTAAAAATTATCAAAAAAAAATAAGAGATATTATGAAAGCATATGTAAATAAATATTCTAGTATAGAAAAAAAAGAACAAGAATTGAGAGATAAAAGTTTAAATGTTGAAAGTTATTTAAAATAGCATTGACTTTATTTTAAAATAATAGTAAAATGATTTTAGAGAGTGGGTAAAGTAATTAACACATTATTTAATTTTTTGAATTTTCTTTTTCATTGATACTGTAGTCTGTACCCCCTGACTAATCGATTTAAAACACAACCACTCTCACACGTTTAGAACATAGAAACTAATATGAATTTCTGAACACTGTCCTTTATGTTGGAGGTTTATACCTCCTCTTTTTATTGGTTTTGACAACTAAACTGAAAAATGATATAATTTCAGTGTAATTATCAAGAGAATGGAGTGATATATATGGCTAGTACTACTTTAGAAAAGAAGAAAGCAAGAGATTATTATAGAAAAAATAAAAAGTATAGAGAAGAAAAAATTGCCCAAAGGAAAGAGACAGCTTCTAAGAATAAGGAAAAAGAAGCGGAATATTCTAAAAAATATTATTGGAATAATCCTGAGTACAGAAAAGAGAAAAAGAAGCAAGCAATTGCTAATAAAAAGAGAACAAGAAAAAAATAATTGACTTCTTGTTCTCTTTATGTTATAATTAATTCGTTGGGATAATCATAGAATAGATTTATATAAGTATCAAAGAGATTATCTCAACAATAAAAGCTTTGGTACTTGTATAAGTCTATTTTTTATAGGAGGCTTTTATGGAAATGAAAAAATGTTCAAAATGTGGGATAGATAAACCTATTGAAGAATTCAGATATTCCAAAGGATATTATCGTGGTGAATGTAAAGAATGTGAAAAAAAGAGAAGTTTAAACTATTGTCACGAACATAAAGAACAACTTGCAAAATATAATAAAAAATATCGTGAAGAACATAAGGAACAAATTAAAAAAAGCGGTAAAGAATACAGAGAGAAGCACAAGGAAAAAATAGCACAATGTAAAAAAGAATATGAAATTAAAAACCGCGTTATCATAAGAGAAAAAAGAAAACAATACAAAGAAATAAATGCCGAAAAAATCAAACAAAAGGCAAAAGAATATAGAACTAACAATAAAGAAAAACTTCGCGAACAAGCAAAACAATATCGCAGCAAACACAAAGATGAATATAGAGAATATAACAAAATATATAGAAAAACGAATAAAGAATATTTTAAGAGAAAACGCAAGGAGTATTACTTAGAACATAGAAACCAATGTCTCCAGCAAAAGAAAGAATGGGTTAAAAATAATCCAGAGAGAATTAGATTAATGCAACAAAGAGATTATCTCAAAAGAAATGCAGACCCAATTTTGAAGATGAAAGATAGGCTTAGGAATAACATTAAAGATAGTTTTAAAAGAAAAAAATATGTAAAAAATAAAAAGTTAGAAGAAATAGTTGGGCTTAACATAGATGAATTAGTAGAATATTTGTTAAAAACTTTTGTACAAAATTATGGTTATGAGTATGTAGGTCAAGAGCCAGTACATATAGACCACATAAAACCACTTGCTACTGCTACTACCATGTTAGAGGTAGAAAAACTTTGCCATTATACTAATCTTCAATTATTGAAAGCAAAAGATAATCTCCAGAAAGGTGCAAAATATTAAACTCAAAAATTTCCAGACTATTTCCACTCCCAAAAAATCTCCAGACCTAAACGTGCCTTTTCTTGACCAATACGAAAAAAATGTACAAAAAAAGCACATATCATATAACCCCAAAATAAACCTGTTTGAGAAGAAAATGTACAATATAGTATATTTGTACTAAAACAATTCAAACGTGGCTGAAATGTACTCCAAAATAGGCTCAAAATAAATGCAAAAAATACTTTACACTTACTTTTTGTTGTAAGCCTTTTTTCATTTACAAACAAAAAATACAACTAATTAAAGTTGTATTAATATTTTCGTGGCTTATTCCAATTTTTAGTTACTTTGTCTAAAATTATTGAAAGTGCTAGAGATTTATATGCTAATGGTATATTTTTTAGTGATAAGCCTTTAGCATTTTTTCTATTTTGCCTTTCCCTTTCTCTTTCTTGTTCTTGTTGTAACTTTTTTGATTTCTCTTTTTCTCTTTTAAATTTATCAAACTCTTTCTCAAATTGTTCTTCTATATAGTCAAAAGTATCATAATAGTTGCAATTATATTTTTGTTCTCCTAATTCATTTTTAATGCTCAAAATGTCATTATAAACACCTGTTACAAGATGTTCCTTTGAGTTATAAACATATAAGAAGTCATAATCGTTGTTGTATACTAAATCAAAACCATATTTTAATAACCTTTTAACATCTTTCTTCAAGTCCTCTTCAAGTTGTTTTTGCTTGTCTTTCTCAGCCTTAATCTGTTGTGCTTTCGTTTGGTTATAAGATATGGTCGCCATTTCATGTAGTAACCCCATTATTTAACCTCCAAAAATTCTTTATTTTGATACCAATAGTTAATTGTTTCGTCAATTTTGTTCCATAACTCAAAATCATTTGCCACACTTTCAGCAATTTTCTTTTCTAATTCTTCACTAGGTTTATTTTCTTTATCATTGTCATTATCTTCATATAAAAATGTTGTTTTATCTTTTACTAACTTCAAAAAGTCTATTTTATAATCATTCATTATTTATCACTTCCTTTAAAAATCTCATTACAACTTACAACATATTCAATGTTGTTTATTTTAATTTTAATACAATTTTCTCCTAAAATATTCTCATATTTTTCAAATTTAACATCTTTCATAACTTCTTCATTGCTATAATTATAAAAGTTGTAGTCTTTTATTTTATCATAAATTATATCAATTATCATATCTTTCATTTCACTCACTCTCCATATTCCTCTAATTCTTCTAACTCTGCTAATAATTCTTCCTTTTCGCCTTGACAACCAAAAGTGCAACAAACTTTATCTCTTTCTTCAATATATTTTAATTGCTTTTTGATTTCCTTTATTCTTTCCTTAATTTTGCTTTCTTTCATTCTATCTACTTCCTTTCATATACACTAACAATAAACATATTTATTGCTCTTTCTAAATCTTCTTTTGTACTATTCTTAATTCTCTCAAGTAAATCTTCAAGTTGGTTATTATCAAGTTTACATACTAAATCAATGTTCTCTAGTATGCTATATATCTCAAACTTAGTCATTTTCTTTCTCCTCCTTATTCATTTCTAAGCACTTTCACTATTGTTTCTAAACATTTTTGTTTTTTTGCTCTCACATAATAACTATTATTAAATATTTTATAGTTGCCATTTTGTTCTACAATAAATCCAACTATATTTTCTACACCATTTTTATAAGTATAGAATTTATACAATAAACAACCTTTATTTTCTGTTATATTCTTAACATATTCTTTTACTTGATAATCTAAATTGTTATTAAACATAGATAAATCATAATTTCTTAAATAACCTTTTTCGTGTTCTAAACCATTACAAGTTGTTTCGTTATATGGTCTTATATAAAAACTTGTTTGTCCACCCCAAATACATTGTCCAGTTGTGATACATACAATATAATTATCAAAAGTTTTATAACCAGTATCAATTATAATTCTACTACCCCTTTTATTCCATTTATAATATTTATTTCCCATTGTTTTACCTCCTAATCTACTCTATAAAATTGTATAATATTATAATAATATGCTATTTTACCAAATTTTCGTATCATGACACTTTCTATTTCTTCTTTAATACCTTTAGCATTTATTCTATCATACTTGCTAAAATACTCAAATTCTCCGTAGTCATGTCCATTATCATAAAATACTCTTACTTGCATTATTTTTCACTCTCCTTTAATTGTTTTTCAAATTTTTGTAATAATTCAAGTCTATCTTTTATCATAAAATTATCTTGTGGGTTTTTATTTCCCAATTCTTTTGCTAAATTATATAGTCCAACTATTTCGTGTTTTAAATTATGTATTTTCTCTTCTAATTCTTTTTTAGTCATTATGAAATCAACACTCCTATCTTTTTTAATTCACTTGTACCACAATTTTCTTCAATTAAATCAAGTACATATTGTGTATCTTCGTTTAAATGCCCTTTGTCTAACAAACTTAAGTCCCAAGCATTATGTACCCCGTTTAATTCGTCGTCGTCACCTAAATAAACTTGTATTTTGCTTAAATCATACCCATTATTTTCTAATTCTTGAATAAAGACTTTTAAGTCTTGCATTGTCAATTGTTCCATTATTCTTTCCTCTCTTTCTCAAACATCTCTTTTAATTCTATTATTTTTTCGTATTGTTCATTGTTATAATTTTTATTGTGTGTTGCTAAATAATAAAGTATGTCATTGACTTTTTCATAATCAATTGTATCAATAAATTTGTTGTCAACTTCATTATTTTTCAATTCTTCTAAATATCTCATTATTTTTCACTCTCCTCTTCCTCTAAAATTAAATATCTAGGTAGTTTACTCCAATTATAATATTTCGCTAAATATTTATCGGTCTCTATCATTTCTTTTAGTCTTTCTTTTGCCGTTTCAATATCTTTAATGTTTCCAATTAGTGTGTAACCTGGGTTGCCTTCAAGTACAATTTTATACATTTTTAATCACTCCTCTTCATTGTTAGAACATAGAAACTATATTAAATCTCTAGTCTATATAAAATTCAATGCCTATTAAGTTATCTTCACTATCATATATGTAGCATGTGTAGAAGTATATTAATAATAGTGGTTTATTTGCTTTAGGGTATGTCAATTCTATATGACATTTTGATAGTCCTGTTTCTTCATTATAGTTATCTTCTTTAATATCTTCAGCATAGTTAATTGTTATCATTTCAAACATATCAGTATTGAAGTATTCGTTTGCTTTAGTGCCAAAGTAGACACCCAAATCTTCATAATGGACTTTTTTCATAATATCTTCCTTTCCTTTTTTTTTAAGACTTAAGGACTTCTAGAAAACAAAAGACACAAATTTTTCTAAAAGAACTACAACTAGAAGTCCAAAAATCTCTACATATTTCTAGATATTTTACAACTCCCAAAACCCCAAAATTTCACACAATATCAACAAAATGACAATTTAATGTAAAGTTAGTGTAAAGTGTGTAAACTATGTTGTAAAATAACTATTTACTTAACTTTTTGGAAGTCTTTGGACTTCTTTTTGTTAAGTGATTACATTATATCATAACATTTTCTAAAATTGGAAAAAATAGAAAACTTTTTTAGAAAAATAGAATAAAAATTATATATATAATAAGGACAACAAAAAAAGAAAATAAAAAAATTACAAAAAAAGTATTGCAAATGTATTTAAAGTGTGATACAATTAAAGTGCTTAAAGCAAGAGACACAAAGTTTTAAGTAGAAAAGAGGTGAAAAGCATGGAAGAGTTTAACTTCAAAAACTATAAAATTTATTGTAAACTAACAGGACTAAAAGAAAATGACTATAAAAGTTTGTTAGAATTTAAAAAGTTTTTAGTTTTAAAAAATACAATTGTAAAAAGTTGTAATTAATTAAAAAAGTGTATTGAACACTTGTGAATATGAAAAAATAAAAAAATGAAATGAGGTAATAAAAAAATGAAAAATATTTATATGGAAAATGTAACCAAAAAAGATATAGAAGAATTTAAAAAGTTAGGTTATAAATATATTATAAAAGCAGAAGACAAGTTTCTAAGTGCCTGGGGAGATAGTGCTAATAAACCACACTTACAAATAATATTATGTAGAACTAGTAAAGAATTAGAATTAATCTTAAAAGATTTAAGAAGTGATAAATCTTTTACTTATGTTACGTGGAATTATTTAGAATATAAAAATGTATATAATTATACATATAATAAAACTTATACAATAAGAAATGACTGGACTAGGTCATTTTGCAATGAAACAGACAAGAAAAGATACTTAGAGGGGGGAGAATAATGAAAAGAGAAGAAATCATGAAAACAATTAGAAGTTTAGCAAGTAGTCAAGGTCTTTATGGTCGTTTGTATAGTAGTTTAATGGAATTAAGCAAAGAAGAGTTTAACAAAGTTATGACAGAACTTGAAAAACAAAATTTCAAAGATAGTTTAGACCTTGTAATGTTTATTGAGGGTTAAACATATGAAAACTAAACACTTTTACACACTCTACAAGTACGACACTTTAAAAAATGATATTAGATACTTAAAAGAATATACTAACCTAAAGCAAGCATTAAATGACTTAAAAGACTATTACAAGAAATCGCAAATATACGCAAATATAACAACAAGTTTAGAAGATATTAAAATACTTAAAAACAAAAACTTAGTACTATTTAAAGAAAAAGACTAGTAAAATGGTCTTTTTTTATGCTTAAAAGTGGTTTATATGGTATTATATAGTGTTATTGTATTATAGTACTTATTTATTACTATATAAAGCAAAAAACGCTTATTTATACCCTTAAAATGTGTATATACTACTTTTATATACTCTCTTTTATGTACTCATACGCTTATATAGTATAATATATATAGTGTGTTTATTGTATTATTATAGTATTATTATTTATATCATTATTCTTTTTTATTTGCGTATTTGTTACACTTGTTAAATTAGATATTACTCATACAAATATTTGCTATAAATACTTTACATTTTATTTACACTTTTAAGGTTCAATATTATATCAATATTGGAAGTAAACACCACGCCCCACACCACCTATATGTTCGCGTTTTCCTTGAGTTACCCCTTGTCATAACTCCGACCAAAATTTATACTTTGGAAATCACGTATTGACAAAGCAAGAAAGAAGTAATATAATAGAGTATGTAACCGAGAGGTTATAAAAAAATAATTGTGTGCTGCTATAGGCAGCATATTGAGTAAGTATATAAAGTCTTAAAGAACCAATGCCTAGTGTAGTTTAGGGTGCTAGTAATATATTTACTTGATATGGTGTCTATAAGGCACTATTTACTTTGAAGCATTTGGTTATGCTAAATAGATTAGTAGAAGTAAAGGCGAGGATGACTACTCGGAATTAATTAGATGTTATCTTTTTAATTCGTTGTTCACATTATCTAAATAGGTAGTGTACTGATGATATATACCCTAGACTATGAAATTATTCTGTAGCCGACATTAAAGGTAATACTAGTTTATATCATTAGTGCAGTATCTATTAAAGATACAAAGGTTTTCGTTTTTGTTGAAGCAACCATAAAAGGTTGTTTTTTTGTGGTTTATAAATGTATTGACATTATAAATAATAAAAGGTATAATAGAGACATAATTAAAGGGAGGCATAATGAGAAAAGAGATTAAATATTATGCAATGTATTATGATTTTAATGCAAAGGAAATGAATAATACTAACGTGTTACATGAGGACACATTAAAAAGGCTACAAGAGATGGTTAAAAAGGGTAAAATCAAGGATAGAATGGGGTTTAAAGAATGCTTAAGGGGTGAGTTCATGTATAGATATTGGGGTAAGAGAGAATGGGAAATATCTGTAGGGGATTTATATGAGAAAGACCTAAATAAATATGAAAAAGTAGATGTGTATAACCAATTAGAGCCTAATTTGGACGTTATTACGGACTATATCATAAGAAATATGGGGATAACATTTAACAAAAAGAGTAAATTAAAGGAAAGAGTAGCAAATGTTACATTGACAGAGTACGATTTTGCTAAAGAAAAGAACCTAATAATAGAAGATTTGCTAAATATCATAGACCATCAGAAAGAGGAAATAAAGGAGTTAGAAAATCAAGAAGAGAGTAACCCAAGAGAAGAATATGGCGAGTAATATGAAAGAAAAATTTAAAGATATGAAAAAGGAGAATAAGTATGAATAAAGAATTAGAAAATACAATAAAAAGATTAGAAGAAG